>OLOD01001109.1_pt1 | contig 18381 bp, 15 predicted proteins | sample 1671921 | NCBI WGS metagenome assembly OLOD01 (sample SAMEA3136626, study PRJEB25190) | human gut metagenome | biome: human gut; feature: human-associated habitat; material: faeces | place: Austria | collected 2013
AGAAAAGAGATAGCTTTCGCTATCTCTTAAGCCCCTCCACTATTGACACGGAGCCGCTTTTTCTTTTATAAATCTAAGGCATATGCAATCGCAAGTTTTGTTGTATCTACGATTGAATCAATATGACAACGTTCTTTACCATGTGAATTAATAACAGCCATACCAAATGCTGCAGCATAAACATTATTACCTGCACGAATTGCGGCATTAGCGTCTGTTCCATAATGGAAGAATACATCAACACAATAATTTAAGTTTGTTTGTTTAGCTTGGTTGATAATTCTTGTAGTAAGTTCTCTATCATATGGTGAATAGTTATCTTTAGCACAGATACTTACTGTTTTTTCATCTGCATGATAATCAGGACCAATTAATCCGATATCTAAAGCCACATATTCTTCTACTTCTTCTGGTACATAAGCTCCACCATGTCCAATTTCTTCATAAATTGGGAAAGCTAATAATGTACGATATTTTGGTTTTAAATTATTTCTTTTGAAGTAAGCCATTACTTCGATTAAAGCAGCAACTGCAGCTTTATCATCAATATAACGTGATACAACATATCCTGATGGTGTATATTCAAAATGAGGATCTACTGAAATCACATCACCATGATCAATACCTAAAGCCATAACTTCTTCTTTAGAATGAACATCTTCATGTAAGATAACTTCCATATGGTCTTCATCTCTTGGCATAGTTCTTGCATCTTCAAATACATGAACTGAGTGAGATTTACAAATAACCATACCTCTATATTTACGTCCATCTCTTGTAATAAGAGTAACACCTTCACCTTCCATACTATGATAGTTAACTCCACCTAATTGTCTTACAATTAAATGACCATTATCATCAATATGACGAACAATTAAACCAATTGTATCTAAGTGAGCACCCATACATACTGTTTTAGAATTATCTTCACCTTCTAAAGTAATGTAAGCTGTTCTTTTACGATCATAAGTCACTTCATAACCAAATTCAGCTGCTTTTTTTTCTAATAAAGCCCCAACTTCTTCGTAATAACTTACTGGACTTGGTACATTAATAAATTCTTCACATAATTCAACTAATTCTTTTTTGTCAATATTCATTTCCATTTTATAATACCTCTTTTACTTTTTATCATATAAATGACATGCGCAGAAATGACCTGGTTCTACTTCTTTAAAATCGGGTCTATCTGTTTTACAAATATCCATTGCTTTCGGACATCTTGTACAGAAACGACATCCTTTTGGTGGGTTGGCTGGACTTGGCACATCGCCACCTAAGATTTGTTTATCTTCAATTCTTTCTTTTCCAATTCTTGGAATTGCTGAGAATAATGCTTGTGTATAAGGATGTAATGGTTTGGCATAAAGTGATTCAGTATCAGCCATTTCCATCATATTTCCTAAATACATAACTCCTACTCTATCAGCAATATGTTTTACAACACTTAAGTCATGGGAAATGAAGATATAAGCAATACCCATTTTTTCTTGTAACTCATTTAATAAGTTGATGATTTTTGCTTGAATCGAAACATCTAACGCTGAAACAGGTTCGTCACAAATAATCAATTTTGGTTGTAAAGCAATTGCACGGGCAATCCCAATACGTTGTCTTTGTCCTCCTGAGAATTCATGAGGATAACGATACATGTAATCTAAGTTTAAACCAACTTGTTTCATAACTTCCACAATACGTGCATCACGTTCTTCTTTTGTTTTATAACATTGAGCGATATCGATTGGTTCAGCAATAATATCTTTAACTGTCATACGTGGATTTAAAGAAGCATAAGGATCTTGGAAAATCAATTTGATTTTATCACGAGCTTCTTGTAATTCTTTACCTTTTAAGCTTGTAAAATCTTGACCATCTAAGATAACTTTTCCTTCAGTTGGTTCAATTAAACGGATCACACTTTTACCCATTGTTGATTTACCACATCCTGATTCACCAACAATCCCAAAAGTTTCTCCTACTTTAACATCAAAGCTAATATCATCTACCGCTTTAACAACGCTTTTTTTACCTCTTAAAGAAGATGATTTAATAGAATAATATTTCTTTAAATGTTCTACTTTTAATAAAACGTCTTGATTATTTTCCATTTTCTACATCCTCCTTATTCCATCTTTCATGATATTTCCAACAACGTACTAAATGGTTTTCACCATGTTCCATCATTGCTGGACATTCTTGATGACAGATTTCTTTAGCATGTTTACAACGTGGTGCGAAGAAACATCCTTTTGGAAGTTCATAAAGCATTGGTACAGAACCAGGAATAACTTCCAATTCTTCTTGATCATCGCTATCAATATCAGGAATTGATCTTCTTAAACCGATTGTATAAGGATGTAAAGGATTTTTAAATAAATCTTCTACATTTGTATATTCTACGATCTTACCTGCATACATAACGATTACGTTATCTGCCATTTCTGAAATAACACCCATATCATGTGTAATTAATAATACGGCTGTATTTAATTCTTTTTTCATTTTATTAATTAATTTTAAGATTTGTGCTTGAATAGTCACATCTAATGCTGTTGTAGGTTCATCACAAATCAATAATGATGGATTACAAGAAAGTGCCATTGCAATCATGATTCTTTGTCTCATCCCACCAGATAATTGATGAGGACAAGAAGCAAATACTTTTTCAGGCATTGGAATACCTACAAGTCTAATCATTTCTAAAGCACGTTCTTTAGCTTCTTGTTTACTCATTTTTTCATGAGTTAAAACAGCTTCCATAATTTGTTTTCCAACAGTAACAACTGGATTTAAAGATGTCATTGGTTCTTGGAAAATCATTGAGATTTCTTTACCACGAATATCTCTCATTTCTTTAGGAGATTTCTTTAATAAATCTTCTCCTTTATACATAATTTCACCAGCAGTAATCTTTCCTGGAGGAGAAGGGATTAATTGCATTAATGATAAAGCAGTCATACTTTTACCACAACCAGATTCTCCAACTACTCCTAAAGTTTCTCCTGGTTTGATACTAAAACTTACTTCTTGTACAGCAGGAAGCGCTCCACGATCTGTAAAGAAGGTAATACCAAGATCTTTGACTTCTAATAATTCTTTATTTTCACTCATATCTTTTCCCCTTTTTACGATCTTAATTTTGGATCAAGCGCATCTCTTAATCCATCACCTAACATATTGAACGCTAATACTGTAATAATAATAGCTAAACCTGGAATAACTGAATAGTATGTTGCACTACGAATATATGGTTGTGAAAAACTAATCATTGAACCCCAGCTTGACATTGGTGCTTTAACACCTAAACCTAAGAAGCTTAATGATGCTTCTGACATAATTGCATTTGGAATACCTAATGTTACAGTAACGATTAATGTTGATAAACAGTTAGGTAATAAATGTTTCATAATAATTCTAAAACTATTTCCACCGCTGACTTTACATGCATCGATGTATTCCATCTTTTTAAGACGCATAACATCCCCACGAATAAGTCTGGCAGTCGAAGACCAACCTAAAAGACCCAACGCTAAGTAAAGGTTAATTAAACCTGGTCCTAAAACGAACATGATAGCCATGGCAAATAATAAGAATGGGAATGATGAAAATACTTGGATTAAAAATGAAATGACAGCATCTACTTTTCCACCAAAGTATCCAGCACAAACACCCATTGTATAACCAATAACTGTCGCAATAATTTGTGAAACAATACCAACACTTAATGAAATACGACATCCATAAATAATTCTTGAGAAGATATCTCTTCCTAAATCATCTGTCCCAAACCAATGTGCAGCACATGGTTTCATTAAACGATCAGCAAGAACTTGTTTATCTGGATCATAAGGAGCAATCAATGGTGCAAATAAAGCAATTAAGCATAATAAAATAACGATAAATAAACATGCCATAGCCACTTTATTTTTCTTAAAAATGTTCCAACTGATTGACCAATAACTTTGATATGTTTGATCTTTTTTCTTTTTAAACATTCTATGATGACTCCTTTCCTAAACGAATTCTTGGATCTACTACTGTATAAAGTAAATCAACAACTAAATACATAACGACACAAATAACAGCGATATACATAACGCCACCTTGGACGATTGGTAAATCACGTGTATTAATACTATCTACTAACATTTTTCCAATTCCAGGAATTGAGAAAACTGATTCTACTAAAACAGAACCTGTTAAGATGTTTCCTAAATCAGATCCAGCAATAGTAATAATTGGAATTAATGCATTACGTAAAGCATGTTTGATTGTAACAACCCAACCTTTTAACCCCTTAGCTTGAGCAGTACGGATGTAATCTTGTGATAAAACATCTAACATACTTGTTCTTGTAATACGCGCAATACTTGCTGCATATCTTGTTCCTAAGGCAATACCAGGTAAGATAAATGATTTAAAGCTATCAATACCTGATAGTGGCAATAAATTAAATTTCAAACAAATAACAATTTGTAAGATAATAGCAATCCAAAATGCTGGAGCTGAAATACCAAATACAGAAATTGTCATTAAAGCTGAATCAATCCATTTACCACGATTAACAGCAGCTACAACACCTACAACAACACCTAAAACAACTGCTAATACATAAGCAATCCCAGCAAGTTTAGCTGTTACTAAAAATGAACTTGTTAAAATATCTAATACTGGTTTATTTTGAAAATATGATGTTCCAAAGTTACCTTGTAACATATTTCCTAACCAACTAAAGTATTGAATATAAATTGGTTGGTCCAATCCCATTTCATGTGTTACACGTGCAATGGTTGCTTGATCTGCGAATTCACCCAACATGATTTCAACAGGGTTACCAGGCACAATATTTAACACAAAGAATGTAATTAACGAAATACAAAAAACGACACCAATAGCTTGTAATACACGTTTTAGTAAATACTTCGCCATATTTTTCCTCCTTCTTCCTACAATAAATATATGGAATGCATCGCTGCATTCCATATATGATTAACACTTATTAAATTTCATTTACTATTTTTTAGATAAATCAATATCGATGTTATATAAATGATAAATTAAGTTTCCTAATTTAGCATTTTTTACATATGGTTTAGCAACAAATTGTAACTTACCGTAATATAAAGGAATTGTTCCATAATCTTCACGAGATAAGATATAATCTGCTTTTTTGTATAATTCAACACGTTTATCAGAATCAGTTGATTCTCTAGCTTCTTTCATTAATGAATCGAATTCAGGATTGTTGTAGAATACACCTTTACCTACAGCATTTTCTGAATAGTAATAAGTATACATTTGGTTATCAGCATCTGCATATAATGGGAACCATCCAACGATTGTTGCTTGTAATTCACCAGCAGCTCTTGCTGAAGACCAGATACCTGCATCAATTGTTTCTACGTTCATAGTAATTCCAGCTTCTTTTAAGTAAGCTTGTAATGCAGTTGCAATTTTTTCTTCGTTTTGTCTAACTTTGCAAGTAAATGTAGGGTTTGAAATACCTGCATCAGCTAAAACTTTTTTAGCTTTTGTAACGTTATGTTCATAAGCTTTTAATTTGTCATCATGACCAGGAACACCTGGGTTTAAGAATGATGAAGCTGGTTGGGCAGCACCATTTAATACTGTGTTACATAATTCTTTACGGTTAATAGCTAATGAGATTGCTTCTCTTACAGCTTTATTGCTTAATACTGGATCAGTATCTTTAATTGATAAGAAATATGTACCTAATGGAGTTACTTGAGTAATTTCATCTTTTAAATCACTATCTTTATATTGATCTAATAATGAAGTAGATAAGTCACACATATCAATGTTACCTTGTTCATATTCCATCATTTTTGTACTTACATCATCAATATAAACAATTTCTAAACGATCTAAGTTAACTTTTTTACCATGATAGTTTTTATTTGGAACCATTACAACTTTAGTTTGTTCATCATTTTCTTTAATTACATAAGGACCAGTACCAATTAAGTTAGTTCCTTTACCCCAGTTTTCACCAGCAGCAGCACATGCATCAGAAGGATAAATTGAAGCATAGTCCATACCTAAGTTAGCAACAAATGGTGCAAATTTGTAATCAATATGTAATTTAAAAGTGTAATCATCAACTGTTTCAAAACCACTTAATTCAGTAGCTTTACCATCTAACATATCTTGAGCACCAGTAATCATGTTGTACATATATGTATTTGTACATCCTGTTGCTGGTGTAAACATTCTTTCGAATGTATATTTAACATCTTCAGTAGTTAAATCAGAACCATCTGAGAATTTAACACCTTTTTTAAGTGTAATTGTATAAGTTAATCCATCATCAGATACTTCTGGCATATCTTTAGCAAGAACACATTCTTCTTTGTTGTCATCATTCCAACGATATAATCCTTCTAATACGTTGTCAGCAACAGAAGAAGCCCCTGAGTTTGTGTTAGTTTGCATATCTAAACCAACTTTTGGATTAGATTGACCAAAGCGAAATACTTTTTCGCCACTTTCTGTACTTTTGCTTGAGCTACTTGAACCACCACATCCAGCTAAGGATACAGCCATTGCAGCAACAGCAAGAACAGATAAAGATTTCTTTAATAAGTTCATTTCCCTTTCCTCCTAGTTTTAACAATTCCCTACTTAAACTTTCTTAAAGTACCTTTGTATTATAAAGTACCTTTGTATTATATCAAAGGGCTTTCTTGATTTCAACAGAATGTTGCATTTTTGTATACAATTAAGAATAATTATCTAATTTCATACCTTATTATCATACTTTTTTATGTTTTTTTGCAAAAAAATGTTCTTGTTTATGCAAAAAAACAATATCCACACCATATGGATATTGTTTTTTATTTTAAAGCATGCTTGTCATTCCACCATCAATAACAAGTAATTGTCCTGTTGTATAAGTACAAGCATCACTTGCAAAGTAAATAAGTGCTCCGTTCATTTCACCTTCACGACCAAATCTCTTAAGGGCTACTCTGTTTTTTAAAACAAGTGAACCTGGTGCATCTAAAGCATCATGTGTCATTTCTGTATCATAGACGCCTGGTGCAATGGCATTAACAAGAATACCATAAGGAGCTAAATCTCCAGCCATGGCTTTTGTAAGATTGACAACCCCGCCTTTAGCCGCAAAATAACTTACTTGAGCAGGTCCAGCTTGAATACCACCAACCGATGAAATATTAATAATTCTTCCATATTTTTGTTTCATCATAATTGTTGAAACTTCTCTTGCCATAAGGAAGACACCTTTTAAATCAGTATCTAAAACTTTATCCCATTGTGCTGTTGTATGATCATGAAGACCACTAGAGTATTCCACAACACCTGCATTATTTACAAGAATATCAATTTTTCCAAAATGATCAACAACAGCTTTGACTGCTTCTTTAATACTTGCTTCATCTGTAACATCACATGAAACAGGTAAACAATCATGTCCATTTTGTTTTAATTCTTTAGAAAATTCTTCTAATCTTTCTTTTCTACGTGCAAGGATAGCGACATCGCATCCTTGTTCACTTAATGCTCTTGCAAATTGTTGTCCAAGTCCACTTGAAGCTCCTGTAACAACCGCTACTTTTCCTGTTAAATCAAAACTAATCATCTTTATTATCTCCTATTCCATCACACGAATTGCATGATATCCTTCATGAATTGCTGTTAAGATTTTTCTTGGTGCAACAGCATCTCCAATAACAGCAACTTCATTATATTTTTCATCTAATAAATCTTCTAATTGATTATTAGGTCTAAATCCAACAGCATTTAAAACAGTATCACATTCAAGCATCATTGCTTGTCCATCTCTTTCAAATGTAACACTTGTTGGTGTAATATTTGTTACTTTAGCGTTTGCTTCAACTTTAACACCACGATCTTTAACCATTTTTCTTAAATGTTGATCATTATTTAAACAATGGTTCGCTGTAAATAAGATGTCTGGACACATTTCTACTAATGTCACATCTCCATCTTTTCCAGCAATATCACAAGCAGCTTCTGTACCAGCAAGACCAGCACCAATAACAACAACTTTTTTACCAACTGTTGCTTGATGTGTTAAATAATCACTAGCAAGAATTGTTGTATCAATACCTGGAATTGGTGGCATAGCAGGAGTTGAACCAGCAGCTAAGATAACTTTATCATAGTCTCCTTCAAGATTATCTTTAGTAATTGCTGTATTTAAATGAACATTGACTCCTAATTTTTGACATTGTGTTTCTAAGTATTTAATTAATTTTAAAACATCTGCTTTAAAATCTGGACCACCTGCAGGCCAAAGTGTTCCCCCTAATTTATCTTCTTTTTCATATAAATCCACATCAAAACCACGACGTTTTGCAGTAATGGCAGCCATCATACCAGCTGGACCTCCACCAATAACTAATACATTACGTTTTTGACCATTTGGAAGTGGTAAAGCATACGCTTTTTCTGCATAACATAATGGGTTTACTGCACAATAGTAATGTTTTCCACTAAATCCAGCAAGTAAGCATTCATTACATCCAACACATGGAGCAATATCTTCTTCTTGATGTGCTTTAACTTTTTTAGGCCAGTATGGATCAGCTAACATTTGGTGAGCAAGTCCTACATAATCTAAAATACCATCTTCAATAGCTTTTTTAGCCACTTCAGGATCTTTTAAGTTACCATCACCTAATACTGGAACACTTACAACATCTTTGATTGCTTTTTGAACATCAAGTTTATATCCTTCTTTACTATAAACAGTAGTGATAGCTTGGAACCATTCTTCATAACATCCTGTATCAACATGTAAAGCATCAACACCAGCTTTTTCTAAGATTTTAGCCATTTCAATACCTTCATCAATGGTTCTAAAACCTTCTACTCTTTGATGTGGTGTAAATTTAACAAGCACTGGCATAGTATCTGGAACGTTCTTTTTAATTGCTTCAATACATTCCAAAGTAAAACGCATACGATTTTCAAGTGATCCACCATATTCATCTGTTCTATTATTCCATTGAACAGAATGGAATTGATCTAATAAATATCCTCCATAAGCATGTAATTCCACACAGTCTGCCCCAGCATTTACAGCAAGTGAAGCACTATACCCAACTTTTTCCACTAAATAATGAATATCTTCTTTTGAAAAAGGTTTACAAATTAAGTCAAGGAACCAAAATGCTCCAACACTACCTGCACTATAAGGTGGTGTAAAAGGATCGGTAAATTGTTGACGTCCTAAACCTGGTGATAATTGCACACATACTTTTGCACCATAAGCATGACATCTTTCAATTAACATGTTTAATCTTTCTACATGATGGAAATCAGAAAGTTCTGTACATGGTCTTGGTTCATATTTTGTAGAAACAACGTTAGCACCTGTAATAATTAAACCAGCACCACCTTTTGCTCTTTCTTCAAAATAATCAATACCTTCATTACAATAAGCTCCATCAGCTTCTCCAGTTGTTCCCATAGGTGACATGAAAATTCTGTTTTTTAATTTCATTTTACCTATGTATGTCTTATCAAATAAACTCTTAGCCATTTTCTTTTTCCTCCTCATACCAAAGTAAATGTTTATTTAACTCAAGTAAATTATATAACCGTAAAATTAAATGTCAACGCTTTCATAAAATAAAGTGAATTTTTTAACAAACTCTTTACATTAAATCTATGGTATATTATTTCTAAGGAGAATTTTATGAAAATAACAAGAGAAGAAATATCACAAACAGCTGTACAACTGTTTTTAGACAAAGGATATAATAATGTCACTATTCAAGATATTTGTAATGAATTACACATCACAAAACCAACTCTCTATAAATACGTTAATAATAAAGAAGACCTTATTTTAGATCTTTATGATTCAACCATTGATCATCTTGTTAAAGATACATATAAACTTGTTGATAGTGATAGTCACTATCAACAATTATTGATTGTCTTTTCAACATTGATTAAAGATACGAAAAAATATGGTTATGATTTATTTAGTCAAATGTTCATTGCAAATTTAAAAGAAAATCGTCATAGTTTTGATATGCGTGATAATCTTACAAAGCTTTGTATCATCATTATTAAAAAAGCCCAAGAACAAAAAGAAATTCACAATTTATCCAATCCAGAAATCTTATATCAAGCACTTGCTCATACCTTTACTGGTCATGAAGCTTTATGGTGTATTAAAAAAGGAGAAAAATGCTTCGATGAATCTTTTTATTTAAGCATGAATGCTTTATTAGAAGTAGATCCTGCTTATCAAGAATTATATAAAGAATATTTGTAAACAACTTATTTTATTGATAGAATAGTCGAGGTGATGAAAAATGCTTATAGAATGTTCAAATATAAAAAAATCATTTCAAGGAATTGATTTATTAAAAGATGTTAGTTTTAAAGTAGATGATCATGATAAAATTGCGATTATTGGCGTCAATGGTGCTGGTAAAACAACTATCTTAAATATCTTAATTGGTGAAGAAAGTTATGATAGTGGTGATTTATTTAAAAGTCGTGATTTAAATGTAGGTTATTTAAAACAACATCATGATTTAGATATGAATAAAACCATTTATGAATGCGCTTTAGAAGTCTTTGATCCACTTATTAAAATAGAAAATCGTATGCGTGAATTAGAAAGTATGATGTCTTATGATCATAGTGAACAAGTCATGAACGAATATGATTCTTTAACACAAAGGTTTAATGAAAAAGATGGATTTAGTTATCCAAGTCGTATTGTGGGTGTTTTAAAAGGAATGGGCTTTATTGAAGAAGATTTTCAAAAATATGTTCATGAATTATCTGGTGGTCAAAAAACAAGACTTTGTCTTGCGAAACTTTTATTAGAAGAACCTAAACTTCTTGTTTTAGATGAACCAACCAACCATTTAGATAGTCAAGCAATTTCCTTTTTAGAAAACTATTTAAAAGGATATAAAAATGCTTTAATTGTGGTCAGCCATGATCGTTATTTTATTGATGTTGTTTCTAATAAGATCATTGAAATAGAAAATGGAAAAAGTCATAGTTATAATTATCGTTATGAAGAATATTCTATTCAAAAAAGAACACAACGTGCAATTGATTTAAAACACTATATCAATCAACAAAAAGAAATTAAAAAGATACAAGAAAGTATTGATACTTTAAAATCATTTAATCGTGAAAAAAGTATTAAACGTGCTGAATCTAAAGAAAAACAACTTGCAAAGATTGAACGTATTGATCGACCAGAAAATTTACCAAGTGCCATCACTGTTCAATTTACACCAGCTATTGAATCAGGATACGATGTTTTAAAAGTTAATGATTTATCGATGCGTTACGATCAAATTGTTTTTGAACATTGTAATCTTGATATCAAAAAAGGAGAACGTGTTGCGATTGTAGGTGAAAACGGCGTTGGTAAGACCACTTTATTTAAAGCTCTTGTGGGTCAATTACCAATTGAACATGGTAAAATTCGTTTTGGTAGTCACGTAGAAATGGCGTATTACGATCAAGAACATGAATCTTTAAATTATAATAAAACGATTTTTGATGAAATCAGTGATTGTTATCCACGTATGACCAATCAAGAAATCAGAAGTACTCTAGCCATGTTTAACTTTAGAGGTGATGATGTCTTTAAAGATATCGCAATGCTCTCTGGCGGGGAAAGAGGACGTGTTGTTTTAACAGAAGTTTTATTAAAACAAGCCAACTTCTTAATTCTTGATGAACCAACCAACCACTTAGATATTTCTTCTAAAGAAGTTTTAGAAGAAGCTTTAAGAAGTTTTGAAGGAACAATTTTATTCATTAGTCATGATCGTTACTTTATTAATAAAATAGCAACTCGTGTAATTGAAGTACAAAAAAATCAATGTCTTTCTTATAATGGTAATTATGATGATTATTTAAATCAAAAAACACCTGTTGTAGAAACAACTCAAAAGGTTGTTACAGAAGCTAAACAAAGACAGATCATTGATAAAAAGACTAAGAATGAAATTAAAAAACTTGAAAGAACGATTGATTCTTTAGAAAAAGAAATTAATTCTTTAAAAGAAGAACTCACAAGTGAAGAAGTTATGAATAATTATAAAAAATATAATGAGATTACCGATTCTATTGAAGAAAAAGAAATGGAATTAATGGAAATCATGGAAAAATGGGAACAGTTACAAGCTTAACTGTCCCCATTTTTTATTTAGTTAAAAGAATTGCAATTTTTTGAATAATAGGCATAAATACAAGTAATATCACATAACCTACAAGATATAAAATTGGAAAAGTATGAGGCCATACTTGAAAGACTATAAATCCAGTAGATACAAATAAATTAAAGAAACTAATCAATAAAATATAAACAAAACCTGTGATTGCTGTTGATACAAGTGTCGCTGCGATCTTATTAGAAATAGATGTTTGAAATCTTGCACCACAAGCTGGTACAATATCACAAATAAGATACCCAACACCCATAGAAACTACAAAACCAATTAAAAAGCTTTCTAATGTTAAACCGTGATTTTTGATTAATCCAGTAAGGGTAAGTCCTATCCCTAAGACAACATTAATACCAAAATTAATGATTTTACCAAAATTTTCTTGTTTAATCATAGTTATCACCTAAGCGTTAAATCCAGCATCAAATCCTTCTCTTGATGCTTGAATTGCTTGTCTTGCTTTTACTGCATCCCCAACAACAACAGTATCTACAATTTTTTCTAATTCTTCTTTTAATGGTGTATATGAACGTGTTCCAATACATAAAACAACATTATCACATGGAATAACAAATTCTTTATCTCCTTGTTTTACAATAGCACCTTCATCATTCACTCCTGCAAGTGCACAATTGCATAAAACATCAACGTATTCTCTTTGTAAAACATCTTTTAAATCATCTCTGATTCCTGCTTCCATATCTAAACCAACATTATCTCTCATTTCGATAACTGTTACTTTATCTTTACATTGCATTCCTAAAAAAGCAGCTGTTTCAGTACCAACCATACCGCCACCAGCAACAACAACACGCATACCACAATCAGATTTTCCAAGAAGAACATCTTCTCCTAAAACAACTTTAGGATGATCGATTCCTGGAACATTTGGAATAATTGGTTTAGCTCCTGATGAAAGAATAACTTTGTCTGGTTTTCCTTCTTTTACCATATCAATAGTCATTTCTGTATTTAAATGTAAATGAATATTATCATATTTTTGAATTTCTCGATAAAGCCATGCAGTATATGTCGCAAATTCCCCTTTATATGGAGGATAAGATGCTGAAATAAATTGTCCACCGACTGTATTTTTAGCTTCAAATAATTCAACATGATGTCCTTTCATCGCTGCTGCTCTGGCTGCTTCCATTCCTGCAATACCGGCACCACAAATATAAATTGTTTTAGGATTTTCAACTTTAGAGTAATCATATTCATATTCATGACCTAATTCAGGATTGACCATGCAATATAATGGAACACCTTGATAAGTAGAAGGGGTACATCCTTGTAGACATCCAATACAATGTCTAATAGCGTTAGCATCTCCTGCTTTTGCTTTATTTGGCCAATGAGGATCTGCAAGTGATGGTCTACCCATCGCAATGAAATCTGCTTTCCCTGATTCAATAATATCTTCTGCCATACATGGTTCATTAATTCTACCAACAGTAATAACAGGAATTTTTAAGAATGATTTTGCTTCTGCTGCAAAATCTTCATTCCATCCATGTTTTTGGAAGAAAGAAGCAACAATACCAAGTCTTGCTCTAACACCATACATACCATTTGATAAATGAATAGCATCAACTCCCCAAGATTCAATATCTTTTAACATATGACGAGATTCATACCAACCTCTTCCACCTTCACTATTTTCTTCAGCTGAAAAACGTACAACAATTGGAAAATCAGGTCCTACATTTTCTCTTACACTTTCATAAACTTCTTTTAAAAATCTCATTCTATTTTCATAAGATCCACCATATTCATCAATTCTATGATTACAGTTTGCTGATAAAAATTCATGAATTAAATATCCATGGGCCGCATGGATTTCAACACCATCAAATCCTGCTTTTTTTACATTTTTTGCAGTATTACCAAAATCTTTTACTATTTGATGAATTTCATCAATAGTTAATTCATGAGGAATTTCTTTGTTCCAAGCATCTGCTACTGGTGAACATGAAACAGGTTGTACTCCTCCATTAACAAAATGAGTTGCTTGTCTACCTGCATGATAAATTTGAGCAAAGATTTTTGTATCATATTGATGAATAATATCTGTAAATCTTTTATGACTTTCAATTTGTGATTCATCATAAAGTGCTGCAATATGAGGATATCCTCCTGCATGTTCGTTTACACGATAATCTTCAGTGATGATTAACCCCCATCCTCCTTTAGCTTTTTCTTCATGATATCTAATATATTGTTCAGAAGCCTTTCCTTCATCTGGACACATATTTGCGACCATTGCTGGTACCACTAAACGGTTAGGTATTTCACAATTTCCTATTTTATAAGGTGTAAATATTTTTTCGTATTTCATTCTTTTTTCTCCTTTTTCCTTTTTTCACCTAAAGAATAATTGATATAGTTACTAGAGAGTCAAGCACAAAAATTTTCCTTTTTTATTGTTTTTTGACAACAAATGTGAAAAAATTAACTTAAATTGATTAAAAAAATAAGTCTATTTTTTAAAACTCTATACTAACTAGAGAGTTATAAAGGAGAAGTATATGACAGAAAAATATAAAATTGGTGAACTTGCTAAAAAATTTGGTGTATCTGTACAAACCATCCGTTTTTATGAAGAAAAAGGATTGTTAACACCTACAAAAGATGAACATTCTGGATATCGTTATTATGATAATTGGAATATTAATTTCTTATTAGATATTATTCAACTTAAGAAACAATCTTTTTCTTTGAATGAAACAAAAGAAATTTTAACTTCTAAATCTTTAGAAGATATTTCTCATTATTATAATTTAAAAGAAATTGAACTGATAAAAAAAGTACATGAATTAGAAAGTATTATTGATTTTTTAGAAAATCAAAAAAGAACATTGAATAATTTTTCTAAATATAAAAATTCATTTAAAATTGTTGATAGCCCTCGTTTACTTTTTCATAGCTATCGTGATAATAAGAAACTTTTAGATAATCTAGATAATGAAACAGAGAAGTGGCTTCAATTAATTCCTGAAGCAACAGCCACTTTTTATTTTAATAATATTGACTTTGATCATTTAGAAGAAATCAATTATCTATGGGGATATTCAATTTCTTCTAAATTAGGAATTGAAAAAGAATTAGACTTTCAAAAGAATATGTTTATTCCTTCAAAAAAAGCTCTTTACTGTACCTTTGAAGCTGGAGATGAGCATACCTTCACGAGTTCTTTTAAAAAAGTAATAGAAAATGCTAAAAAACAAGGATATACCCTCATTTCTAATCCTTTTGGACGTTTATTAATGCGCACTCAAAATGAAAATCATATGAAAAGATATTTTGAATTATGGCTTCCTATAGAATAGTAAATCATATTTTTTTCATAATATAAAAAAAATCAATATTTTAAGAATATTTATGTATAATACCCTTGAATTTAAGGAGGATATTTAAAATATGTTACACAAAACTTTAAAACCATTTCCTAAAGATTTCCTTTGGGGAGCAAGTACAAGTGCTTATCAAGTAGAAGGTGCAAGTTTAGAAGATGGAAAAGGTCCATCATGTCAAGATGTTAAAGTTGTACCAGAAGGAACTTCTGATTTAAAAGTCTGTGCAGATCAATATCATAGATATAAAGAAGATATCGCTTTAATGGCAGAAATGGGATTCAAAACTTATCGTTTCTCAATTTCTTGGTCAAGAATTATTCCTGAAGGAACAGGAGCTATCAACCCTAAAGGGATTGAATACTATAACAATGTTATCAATGAATGTTTAAAATATGGAATTGAACCATTAGTAACTATGTTCCATTTCGATATGCCTGCAGCATTAGATGAACGTGGATCATGGGGAAATAGAGAATCAATCGATTGGTTCTTAAACTTCGCAAAAGTTATGTTTGAAAACTTTGGTGATCGTGTTAAATATTGGTTAACAATCAATGAACAAAATATGTTAACTTTAGTTGGACCAGTTATTGGAACATTAATGATTCCTGAAGGATGTACAAATGTTTTAAAAGAAACTTACCAACAAAACCACCATATGTTAGTAGCACAAGCAAAAGCTATGGCTTTATGTCATGAAATGTTACCAGGTGCTAAAATTGGACCAGCTCCAAATATCTCATTAGTTTACCCAGCAAGTTGTAAACCTGAAGATGTTTTAGCTGCTCAAAACTACAACGCAATTAGAAACTGGTTATATTTAGATATGGCTGTTTATGGTGTTTATAACAACTTAGTATGGGCTTATTTAGAAGAACATGATGCATGTCCTGAATTTGGTGAAGGAGATGCAGAAGCATTAAAGAATGGTCATCCTGACTTCATCGGTTTCAACTATTATAATACTGCTACTGTAGAAGCAAGTGATGGAACTGAAGAATTAGATCCAGGTGCAGATCAACAAACTGCTCGTGGTGAAGCTGGTGTTTATAGAGGATATAAAAACCCTAACTTACCAACTACTGAATTTGGTTGGGAAATCGATCCTATGGGATTTAGAGCAACTGTTCGTGAAATGTACTCAAGATATCGTTTACCAATGATCGTTACTGAAAATGGTTTAGGTGCTTATGATACTTTAACTGAAGATGGTAAAGTTCATGATCAATACAGAATTGAATATCTAAGAAAACATATTGAACAAATTCATTTAGCTATTACTGATGGATGTGAAATGATGGGATATTGCCCATGGTCAGCAATTGACTTAATTTCTACTCATGAAGGTATGGTTAAACGTTATGGATTTATTTATGTTGATAGAGATGAATTTGATTTAAAAACATTAGATCGTTATAAAAAAGATTCATTCTATTGGTATAAAAAAGTCATCGCATCAAACGGTGAAGATTTAGCTGATTAATAATAATGAAAAGGGGCTGTTACGAAATTAAATAATTAATTTCGTACAGTCTTTTCTTTTATAAAATATTAAAAACATTAAAAATAGGAATTTTAAATATCTTTATAATAAAATTATTTTACTATAAGTAAACAATTGTATCTAGTTACAACAATTCCTCAACTATAACATTCGAGGAATTAATTAGTAGGAAATAAATATTATTGATAAGATATCAATATTCTATTTTTTAGTTATAATTTATAACAAAAAAGGATGTTACGATTTTAAATTATTTCGTAACATTCTTTTTTTATATGTACTGAATTGGAAATTCTCACAAAAACGAATAACACGACCAATATAGAATGCTGAAAAAACAGTTCCTACTCCGATACCATAAATCGGACTACGACAAATAAGACAAACGACTACAGTTGATAAAATCATCGAAATATCAAAACAATTCTTACAAATAGAATAAGGTTTATGAGATACTTCTGAAATACTTAACACTAAACCATCTACTGGTGTCATAACTAAATTTCCTTTAAGCATAAAATAAACACCAACTGCACAACATGTATTTCCAAATAATAAAACAATAATTTGTGTATAAATATTAAGATCCATAGCTGGTATTATGTATTGATAGAAATCAACTAAAAACCCAAATACAAAAGAAAATGGTATTTCTAGAATGAATTTTACACTTATTTTTCTTTCAATAACGATTTGAAGAAATACAAAGATCAAATAAAAAATAATATTTGCTTGACCAAAAGTCAAAGCACTTAAAGAACTTATTGCAAAAGGCAGTGTACTAAAAGCACCAACGCCTAAATTAGATAATGTATTACACGTAATTCCCAATACTAAAATATTCATTCCTAATAAATAATAAACATATCTTTTCATATCATCCCTCTTTTCATAGCTATTTTATTAAATCATTTAATAACTTTCCAATATTATTATTTCATATTATAATAACTATAAGTTATGAGGTGATGTTATGAATATTAAACAATTAGAATACTTTGTAGATTTAAGCCAAACATTAAACTTTACAAAAACTGCTCAAAATTTCTATATTAGTCAAACAGCCATTACCAAACAAATTCAATGTTTAGAAAAAGATTTAGGGATTTCTTTATTTAAAAGGAGTAAGAAATCTGTTGAATTAACAAATGAAGGAATCATTTATTTACCTTATGCTAAAAAAATATTAGATGATGTTGCTTTAAGTTATCAAATTGTTGATGAATATCAAAAAGGGAAGCAAGGCAATGTCATTAAGTTAAGACTTGATGACTATAGGAGGTTTACATAAAAAGGTAGA
>OLOD01001119.1_pt1 | contig 18244 bp, 15 predicted proteins | sample 1671921 | NCBI WGS metagenome assembly OLOD01 (sample SAMEA3136626, study PRJEB25190) | human gut metagenome | biome: human gut; feature: human-associated habitat; material: faeces | place: Austria | collected 2013
GACGCCCGCATATTATAGAAGGCTTTTGAAAGAATACAGAAGTGACGGCGGAAACTCGGCAATTATAGAAGAAGATGGAAAGATATGTGATCTGCGTCCGATAGTAACAGAAGCGGAAAATGAAAAGCCTAAAATTATGATTCGGATTGTGTATTTAAAACGGTTGCTGCAGATTCTTGAGCTGCGTTGCCTGATGGCGGCATGTTTCCACGTGACAGACCCGCTTATAGAGGAAAATAACAAATGTTTCTTGCTGACAGGCACAGAATTTTCCGGAGTCATGCTGATGGAGGGAAAACCCGAAAACAGCGAAGGCGTATTGACGGTAGAGGCATTGGGCAGCCTGATATTCGGAAGTAAGACAGTGGAAGAAATTGCCGCAGAAGAGGGAGTATCCATGACAGAAAGGTTAAAGGGGGAACTTGAGAAAATTGTGCCGCTTTCACCTATTTATCTGAATGAAATTGTGTAAAGGGGTTGGAACATCGAATAAAAAATCGTAGTGTAAGCAGCTCTACGATTTTTTTTTTGCAAGAACAATTAGTTTAAGTTTAAAACAAAACAAAATGCTTGTCAATAAATGCTCAAAAAAAGCAATTATTTACTACAAATTAGTCAATTTATGATATACTTCTATCATTTTTTAGAAAAAGCTGCGTCTATTTATGTCTCCTCATTTTCTGCATCTGAATATCTCCGATGTCCATTCTGTCACTATTATCATTCTTCCAACATTGCCAATGCCCACTTTCTTCATCCGCGCCAAATCCGGCACCAGGTAAAAGCGCAGCCCCTGGCTGCCCCCGGCGGTGCACACACTGTTGATGGCCAGCACCACCATAATGACCAGCAGTGCCACCATCATCCACTTGGTAATGCGCTCCAGCCCCTTTTGCAGGCTAAAGGAGCACACCAAGAAGCCCAACACGACGATAATGCCCATAAACAGGGTCATGCGTAGCGGGTCGCCCAGCATTTGGCTGAATTGTGCCGCCACACCGTCGGTGTCGGCGCCTACGAATTGGCCGCCGGCGGTGCGGACAAAGTAGTCCAGCATCCACCCGGCCACGCTGGTGTAAAACATCATCAGAATATAGTTGCCGGCCATGGCAACATAGCCGTGCAGGTGCCACTTGCTGCCCTTCGGCTCCAACTGCTGGTACAGCCGGGCGGGGCTGCGCTGGCCGGCGCGACCCATGGCAAATTCCATGGTCATTACCGGTATGCCCAGGATCACTAAGAAAAACAGATAGATCAGTACAAAGGCACCGCCGCCGTATTGCCCCACCATGTATGGAAATTTCCACACATTGCCAATGCCGATGGCGCACCCGGCGCTCAGCAGAATAAAGCCCAGGCGGCTGCCCAGTTGTTCGCGTTGTTCCATAATTTTCATTTTCGGCAGATGTCTGCCGCCCTCTCGTTGATTTGCCGTACCATTTTACACGATTATGCGTCCGTTTGCAAGAGGGTTTCTTCTACTGCCCGGCGCACGGTGCCCGGCAGGCGGGTGCACTTTAGCGCCCGGCGCAGTTCCTCCTTGGTCTTGGCGATTTTGAACAAACGGTAGCACTCGGTTTTGTGCGCATTGCTGCCCTGCCAGCGGCAAAAGATGTTCAGCACCCGCGCATTGACCGGTACTGCCTTGCGATAGGTAGCCCCTTGCAGGTGCAGTTGTGTCCCCACAGTAGGATCATAGTCGGTAAGAATTACGGTAGCTTCGCCTGCGGCATTTTGGGTCACTTCCGCTTCTGCGCAGGTGAGGACAGACGGCTCCAGATCCTTGAATACCAAGGTTAGCTGTCGCTTTTTCGGCAGCACGGTGCAGTCGCCGGCGGTGGGCGCCACAGTCACCGTCAGTGTACTGCCTTGCAGCTGCTGGGTGATTTGGGTCTCGGCCTTGTGGGTGTCAAAATCCGTTTGGCCGTTGTCCTCATATAAGGTAAAGTCGCCGTCCCCGGCATAGAGCCACAGGGTCAGCGCCGCCGGGTTGCCACAGGCGTTGCCCGGGTCGTCGCTTAGCGGTAGGATGGCTCCGGCCTTGGCCAGCACCGGCATTTCCGTCAATTCTCGGTGAAGGGTTAGGCACAGGGGACCGGTGTAGACCGCCCCGGTGAACAGATCTGTCCACCGTCCCGGCGGGATCCAGGCGTCCACAGCGCCCATACCCAACTGCTTTTTTTGCGGAGAGGTAATGGGGTACACCAACAGCTGGCTGCCAAACAGGTAGCCGTTGCCGTAGGCTTTGTCGTAGGCTTCCTCCGCCCCCGGGTAGGCATAGTACAGTGGCTCACACAGGGCCAGTCCCTCCCGGTGGGTGCGAGCGTCCATTGTGTAGAGGTAGGGAATTAGCCGATGGCGCAGGCGCAGCCAGTCCTTGGCAGCGGCGCACACATCCGGCCGATAGCGCCAAGGCTCTTTGCCCATCAGGTCGTTGGAGGTGGAGTGCAGCCGCAGAATGGGGCTGAATACCCCCAGTTGCAGCCAGCGCAGATACAGCTCCTCGTTGCGCTCGCCCAGGTAGTGGCCGCCGATGTCGTGGCTCCACCAGGTGTAGCCCACATTGGCTGCCGTAGATGTAAAGTAGGGCTGAAAGTGCAGCACCCGCCAGTTTTGGGCGGTGTCGCCGGAAAAGCCCAGGGGATAGCGGTGGGCGCCCGGGCCGCTGTATCGGGCAGCCTGCCGTTCTCTGCGTTGTCCAAATAATGGTAGTGGTTCAGCGCCACCAGCGGGTCCAGCCCGGGCACATCGCTTTTTTTGCCCTGTTGCCAGTCCAACCACCAAAAGTCCACGCCCTCTTTTTCATAGGGCTTGTGGAGCACATCAAAGTAGGCGTTCCAAAAGGTATCGTTGCCGCACCGGAACGGAATATCCTGCTTGGTTTTCGGGTCCAGCCCCATCGCCTTAGCCATGGCCGGGTACGGATCCTCAAAGGCGCGCACTCCGTCCGCCGGGTGCAGGTTGACGGTGGTGTGCAGCCCTATTTGGTGCAGATCCTGCAAAAAGGCCTTGTAGTCCGGGAACAGTTCCGTATTCCAGGAATAGCCTGTCCAGCCGTCTTTGCCCTTATAGTGGGTGCCAAAGCGTTTGTCGGGGTCCGTCCAGTGCCAGTCCATATCCACGGTGGCTACCGTCAGCGGCACATTTTCCGCCGCAAAGCGCTTCATCAGCCCTAAGTATTCCGCCTGGGTGTAGGCGTGGTAGCGGCTCCACCACACGCCCAGGGCAAATCGGGGGATCAGGGGCACCGATCCGCTGATTTTATAAAAATCCTGTATCGCCGCCCGGTAGTCGTGGCCGTAGGCAAACACATACACATCTTTGCCCTTTCTCTTGCGGGGGCAAAAACGGCCGTCCGCATCCAACAAAAAGCTGCGGCTGTCGTCTAAGAGACTCACCCCGTCCCGGGACACCAGGCCGTCCTGCAAAGGTACCGGCCCAAAGGTGGCGTCCAGGGTGCGGCAGGTGCCGTGCAGGTTGCCGAAGTTCAGGCAGTCCGCCGTTTTGCCGTTTGAGAAAGTTACCGTCTGCGGTGTGCCGGTGCGGGCGTGGACGGTGAGGGTGATCTCCGGTGTGGTTAGGGTGATCGTTCCCCGGTGCAGTGTCGCCTTGCACGGTGGCACATCAAAGGCTCGGAACCACACGGCAGTGCTGGCACGGTCTTCAAATGCGCCGTCAGGGCAGTGCTCCACCCGGATCAGTCGCGGGGTCAGTACCGTCAGTCGGCAGTGACCGAAAATAAAAATCTGCTTCTCTTTGGCCGTACCCGCCGTGTGGGCACGCAGTGCTTCTTTTAACATAAAAAATCCCCCTGTCTTTCAAGCCTATTGTACCATATTCAGCGTCTAAAGCAATACCCGATTGTCCCCGGTTGACTTGCCGGGAAAAAACAGGTACAATGAAAGGGAGAAAAAGCCAAAACCGTACAGGGGGGAAAAGTATGGGATTTTTGGAAAATACGCTGGGGGACAGTCCCATTGTGGCAGCTGTAAAGGACGAGCCGGGGTTGGAGCGGTGTCTGAACAGTCCGTGCCGGGTGGTATTTGTGCTGTTTGGAGATTTGAATTCCGTGCCGCGGATTGTGGCCGAGCTGAAGACGGCGGGCAAAACGGTATTTGTGCACGCAGACCTGATCGAAGGTCTGTCTGCCCGGGAGGCAGCAGTGGATTATCTGATTCACGCAGCCCGGCCGGATGGGATTATTTCTACCCGGCTGCCGCTGTTGCGTTTTGCCAAGGCCAAGGGTCTGCGCACCATTTTGCGCTTTTTTCTGATTGATTCCATTGCGATGGAAAATATAGCCAAAATGAAGAATGAGCGTTGTGTGGATTTGATCGAAGTGCTGCCCGGGCTAATGCCAAAGGTGATTCATCGGGTGGCTGCCACCTGTGGCAAGCCCATTATCGCCGGGGGATTGGTGACGGAAAAGGCCGATGTGGTCAACGCCCTGGAGGCGGGCGCACTGGCAGTGTCCTCCACCAATCCGGGGGTTTGGCAGATGTAAGATAATGCACAGATGTTCATTATCTTTTTTGCGTATTGCCAGCGGCAATTCTTTGTGTTATACTAAAATTACTTTAAGTGCATAACAGCCGAGAGATTTGAGCAACGGTAAAAGCACGGAGCAGAGCGCTCCGTCTTTTTTCGTTGCTTATTTTTTTGCCTGTTTTGCAAGAATAAGGGGGATATACAAATGTATGATGTAGCGATCATCGGCGGCGGTATTGCCGGGTGTGCCTGTGCTTATCGGCTGGCGCGCTGTCGGGTGCGGGTCGTTCTGTTGGAGAAGGAGAACGACATCTGTATGGGTGCCACCCGCGCCAACAGCGCCATTATGCACGCCGGGTACGATCCGCACCCGGGCACGCTGATGGCCAAGCTGAATGTAAAAGGCAATGCCATGAGCCGGGAGATTTGCAAAAAGCTCCATGTGTCTTGGAAAGACACCGGCTCCCTGGTGGTGGCCTTGAACGATGAAGACATGGATACCTTGCAGGACCTGCTGGAGCGGGGGCGCGAGAACGGTGTGCCGGGGCTGGAGCTTTGGGACGCCGCGCAGGTGCGAGCCAAGGAGCCCAATGTAACGGAGACGGCCAAGGGTGCTTTGTGGGCGCCTACGGCAGCCATTGTTAATCCTTGGGAGTTTGGTTTGGCTATGGCCGAGGTGGCGGTGCAAAACGGTTGTGAACTGCGCCGTCGGTTCCCGGTGGAGAAGATTGAAAAGACAGCGGAGGGCTATGCCCTGTCCGACGGCAAAGACACGGTGGAGGCACGGTATGTGATCAACGCTGCCGGCGTGTACGCCGATCGGGTGAACAACCTGGTGGCGGCGCCGTCCTTTACCGTAGAGCCTACGGTAGGCGAGTATTACCTGCTGGATAAGTGCGAGGGCAACCGGGTGTCTACGGTGATTTTTCAGTGCCCGGGCAAAGAAGGCAAGGGCGTGCTGGTGGCGCCTACGGTGCACGGCAATTTGATCGTAGGGCCAAATGCGGTGGTGCGCCGGGATCCGGACGATACGTCTGACACCGCAGCGGGCCTGGCTGAGGTGCGCCAAAAAGCGGTGCGCACGGTGCCCGGCGTGGATTTTCGCCAGAATATCCGCAACTTTGCCGGTATGCGGGCCAATTCCACCGTGGATGATTTTATTATTGATTTTGCGGCGGCGCATTTCCTGAATGTGGCGGGCATTCGCTCTCCCGGGTTGACTTCTGCGCCGGCCATTGCCGATTATGCGGCGGAGCTGCTGGCCGCAGACGGACTGGATCTGACGGAGAAAGACAGCTACATAGACAGTCGGGAGAAAGTGCATTTCAACCGGTTGAGCGCTGCGGAGCGCAAGGCGCTGATTGAGAAAAACCCTGCTTACGGGCGGGTGATTTGCCGATGTGAGACGGTGACGGAGGGCGAGATCTTAGATGCCATTCATTCGCCTATTCCGCCGGTATCCGTAGACGGCATTAAGCGCCGCACCGGCGCCGGTATGGGGCGCTGCCAGGGCGGTTTTTGCGGGCCGCGGGTGGTAGACCTGCTGGCACGGGAGCTGGGCGTGTCGCCGTTGACGATTTTGCAGGATCGGGACGGCAGCGAAATTCTTACTGCCTATACAAAAGGGGAGGTGCGTGCGTAATGTATGATCTGATCGTAATTGGCGGCGGACCTGCCGGTTTGGCAGCTGCCTATGCAGCCTGGAACAAAGGGCTGAAACACATTGCCATCTTAGAGCGGGACAAAGAACTGGGCGGTATTCTCAACCAGTGCATCCATAACGGCTTTGGCCTGCATTACTTCAAAGAGCAGCTTACCGGTCCGGAGTACGCCTCTCGCTTTGCCGCCATGGTGGCGGACACCGGCGTGGAGGTATTCCTGGACACCATGGTGCTCCAGGTGACCCCGGAGAAGCAGGTGCACGCGGTAAGCAAGAAAGAGGGCTACCGGGTGCTGGAGGCCAAGAGCATTGTGCTGGCCATGGGGTGCAGAGAGCGCACCCGCGGCGCCATTTCCATTCCCGGCACGCGCCCGGCCGGTGTGCTCACTGCCGGTGCTGCCCAGCGGTATGTGAATATGGAGGGCTACATGGTGGGCAAGCGTGTGGTCATTCTCGGCTCCGGTGACATTGGGCTGATTATGGCTCGGCGTATGACCCTGGAGGGCGCCAAGGTGCTGGCCTGTGTAGAGGTAATGCCTTATTCCGGCGGGTTGCAGCGCAACATTGTGCAGTGCCTGGAGGATTTTGATATTCCGCTGTATCTGTCCCACACCATTACGGACATTCGGGGCAAAGCCCGGGTGGAGCAGGTGGTCGTGTCCCAGGTGGACGACCAGCGCCGTCCCATTCCCGGTACGGAGATGACCTTTGACTGCGACACGGTGCTGTTGTCCGTGGGGCTGATCCCGGAGAATGAATTGACCCGGGACGCCGGAATCGTTATGGATCCACGCACCAACGGCGCGTTGGTGTATGAGAACCGGGAGACCTCGGTGCCCGGCATTTTTGCCTGCGGCAATGCGCTGCATGTGCATGATTTGGTAGACTTTGTGACCGCAGAGAGTATGGCTGCCGGCGCGGCGGCTGCGGATTATGTGCAGGCCGGCGAGCTGGATCGGGAGCGCACAGTGCAGGTGACCACCAATGCCCATATCGGCTATACGGTGCCCCAGCGTTTCCGTGCAGACAGTGACGGTGTGGAGTTCTACTTCCGGGTGCGGCGCGTGTTTAAGGAGAGCCGCATTCAGGTGACCTGCGGCGATCAGGTCATTGCGTCCTTTAAGCGGGAGCATATGGCTCCCGGCGAGATGGAGACCATTAAGATTCCTAAGGCGCTGCTGGCACGGATGGACGGCGACACCTTGCATATTGCAGCAGAGGAGGTACAGGCATGAAGGATTTGATTTGCATTATGTGCCCCAAGGGCTGCCACTTAAAGGTAGATGAGGAGCACGGTTATACGGTGACCGGCAATCGCTGTCCCCGGGGTGCGGAGTACGGTCACAATGAGCTGAAGAACCCCACCCGGGTAATCACCTCCACCGTGCGGCTGCGCAGCAAAAGCGCTTGTCGCCTGCCGGTAAAGACGGATGGCCAGATCCCCAAGTATATGATGGAGGAGGCCATGCGGCTTTTGGACAAAGTGGAGGTCACGGCGCCGGTGCATGTTGGCGATGTGGTGGTAGACAATATCTTCCGCACCGGGGTGCACTTTGTGGCCACCAAAACGGTAGAAGAATAAGCGTATTCACTTGGCCCGCTTGCTCCGGTAAGCGGGCTGTTTTAATAGACAGGCACTGCCGGGTGCCGTGTAAATTTCCAAAGTTGAAAACCCTGTCGTTTTTTGGTAAAATAGGGACAGAAGCAGGTGTGCCGCTTGTGGCTGCCGGCGGATAAGGGGGATTTTTTATGAAGTTGAAAACAGTGGCATTAGGCGCTGCCGCAGCGGGCTTGGTTGCGGCAGAAGCGGTCAATCTGTATAAGCAGGTGATGGGTCGTGGGGATCGCCCCAAGCGCCCCATGACCCGCCTGATGGAGATGAAGGACAAGGACGATTACGCTATGGCGGACGCCTGGCGCCAAAAGTACACCGATTGGGTCAACACCCAGCCGGTGGAGAACTGCACCATTACCTCTGACCGGGGTGACCTGCTGCGGGGGTATTATCTGCCGCCGAAGGGTGACTCCAAGGTGATTGTGTTCGGCTCCCACGGGTTCCATGCGGACCACACGGTGGACCCGCATACTTTTATTAAGCACTACCACGACCTGGGCTACGGTTTCTTTTGCTGCGACCATGTGGGCGCCGGTGCCTCCGGTGGCGAGTATGTGGGCTTTGATTACTATGAGAGCCAAGATATGCTCCGCTGGATCGAGTACCTGACTGCCCGCTTTGGGCAGGATATTACTGTGATACTCCACGGGGTGTCTATGGGCGCTGCTACCGTGTTGCAGCTGGCAGGCAGCCGCTGCCCGGATTGTGTCAAGCTGATTATCTCCGACTGCGCCTATACCAGTGCCAAGGACGAGTTTTCCTATGTGGCTCGGAATGCCGGGCTGCGCCACCCCCAGCCGGTGCTGTGGCTGTTCAATGAGATGAACAAGCGCCTGGCCGGGTTCGATTTGGAAAAGACAGATGTGCGCCAAAGCGTGCGAGAGGCCAAGGTGCCCATTCTCTTTATCCACGGTGCGCTGGATGACTTTGTACCCCCGGAGATGGTGTACGAACTCTATAACCTGTGTCCGGCAGATAAAAAGGAACTGAAAATTTTTGACAACGCCAAGCACGCCCAAAGCTGCCTGCTCAATGAGGAAGAATATCATCGGACCGTGGACGATTTTATCCGCCGACGGTTGCCCGCTACGATATAAAATAATATTCCGGGAGGAAATGTTGTGTCTGTAAAAAAAATAACCGTTACCGCGTTGGAGACGGCGCTGAAGGACATTATGCGCCAAACGCCCTTTGAGAAGATCACCGTGTCCGATATTACGAACCGGTGCCAGCTCAATCGTCAAACCTTTTATTATCATTTTGCAGACAAGTACGCCCTGCTGGGCCAGATTTATAAACAGGAGATTTTTGATCCCTTTACCGACGGTCTGACCTTTGAAAACTGGAATACCCATTTGTTGCAAATGTTTGAGACGATGGCGGCGGATGCGGCGCTTTATAAGAATGCGGTGCTCCACGCAGACGATGAGTTTCGTCGATTCTTGTTTCAGAGTGCAGCGACGCTGTTTCGGGACGCAGTTGCTAAGTTGAACTTGCGCTCCGGTTTGCAGGTCAGTGAGGAGGAGCAACACTTTATTGCGGACTTTTTTGCCTACGGCATTACAGGCACGGTGCTGGATTGGGTGCGCGGCGGAATGCGCAAGACCCCGGACCAGTTGGCGGCGCAGCTGCGTCACTTGGCTGCCGATTGCCAAAAGGTGGCGGTAGAGCGGGCCAGCGGTACGCTGTAACAATCGCATAAAACAGAAAGACCCCCGGCGGTGCAGCACCGTCGGGGCTTTGTTTATGCCGTAAAAAAGGAGCCTGCAATTGCTTACAGGCTCCTTGAAAGGGGTTTGAGGATTTATTTATTCAGCACAGCTTCCGGTCCGTTTGCCATCATCTCTTTGATTTTATGACGATCACGGTAGGCACTCAGCAGGGTGGTTGCCAGGGTGAATACCACCATAATGGCCACCAGGATCAGTACATCCTTGGTAACGCTGCCGTTCCATGTGCCGGCCAGTGCTTCCTTAAACAGGCGCACGGAGTAGGTCATGGGCATGAACGGATACAGCTTCTGGAAGAAGGTGGGGCAGGTCTCGATGGGGAAGGTGCCTGCGCAGGAGGTTAGCTGCAAGATCAGCAGCAGCAGCGCAACGAACTTGCCTGCGTCGCCCAAGTGTACCAGGCAGAACTGAATGATCGAGATAAAGGTCAGCGATACCAAACAGCAAGACAGGTACAGCATACCTAAGTTGGCGACTTTAATGCCAAGCACGTGGTGGATTACGAATGCCAGCAGCACCGCCTGGAGCAGCCCCAGCAGCATGAACACGAATGCACGCAGTACCACATGGTCGCTGTCTTTAGACAGAATACGAATTTTCTTTTGATAATCCAGGTAGATACCGAAGAAGATCATCAAACCGCCGACCCACATAGACAGACTCATAAAGTAGGGGGCGAATGCGGAGCCGTAGTTGTCTACCGGCTGCACATGCTGGGTGTCGGTGGATACCGGCTCCTCACTGTAATCGGCCAAGCCGTCCAGGGCCTTCAGCTGGTTGTTGGTGGTGGTCAGGTTTTCCTCCACACCGTCCTTGGCGGTGTCTGTGCCGGCCTTTAATGCGGCGGCACCGGTGTTCAGCTTGGCAGCACCGTTTTCCAGTTGAGAGGCACCGCCGTTCAGCTGGTTGATCCCGCTTTGCAGCTGGGAGGCACCGTTTTGAATGGTCGTCGTCTTGGTGTTGATTTGGTCAGAACCGTCTGCCAGCTGGGCAGTGGCGATTTTCAGTGCCTTTACGCCTGCCAGCAGATCGCCTGCGCCGCTGTCCAGTGCGGTTACACCCTTGGCCAGGGTGCCGGAGGAGGACAGCAGTGTGTCGGTGCCGTCTGCCAACTGGCTTGCGCCGGTGGCTACGGCGGCTGCGCCTGCGTTCAGCGCATCATTGTTCTTTTCCAGGGTTTGCAGACCCTTTTGCAGTTTTGCAGTGCCGGTGTTTAGAGCCACAGCACCATCATCTAACATTTTGACACCGGCCTGTACCTGGCCGATACCCGCTTGCAGTTTGGCCATACTCTTGGCAGAGTCGGTCTCCAGCAGCTGCACGCCCTGCTTCATGGTGGCCAAACCGGTATTGATCTGGCTCTTGCCCTGCTTCAGTTTGGCAAGCTTCTCTCGATTCTCTGCAGTGTTGCACTGTTGCAGATACTGACCCACCTGCTGCTGCACAGCGGCGTTGCTAATGTAGGGATAAGCCCCGGTGAGCAGTTTTACGCTGGTCTCAAAGTTGGTGATCAGGCTGTCTACACCGGTGGTGTAGACGCTCAGCTGGGTGGTCATCTGGTCCACGCCAGTCTCCAGCTTCTTCTCTGCTGCAGCCAGGTCGGTGGCGCCGTCTGCGGACTGGGTCTTCAGGTCGACCAAGCCGCTTTCCAGACCGGTAATGCCGGACTGGAGCTTGGCGATACCGTCCATCACATCGTCGCTGCCGGCAGAGGCGTTAGCCACGCCGCCGGTATATGCTTTCAGGTTGGTGCGCAGGGCAGCGGAACCGTCTGCCAACGCGGAGGCACCGTCGTTCAGCTTCTTTACGCCGCTTTTCAGGGCGGGTACATTGTCGTTTAACTGCTGGGTGCCGTCTTTCAAGGTGGCAGCGCCCTTTTGCAGTTTGGCGGCGCCGGTGTCTACCTGGGTGGCGCCGTCTGCCAGCTTGGCGGTACCGGCCTTAAATACAGACAGGCCGCTGACCAGGTCTTTGCTGCCCTTTGCCAGCTTTTCCGTGCCTACATTCAGGCTGATGGTGGCGGTGGACAGCTGCTGGGTGCCGTTTTTTACGGAACCGGCGCCGTCAGACAGCTGCTGTAAGCCGTCTTTCAGGATCTCCAGCGCGTCCGGCACGGAGTAAAGCTTATCTGTCAGGGTGGCGGTGATTTCCTTGTTTACCGCACCGTTGACGGTTTCTTTAATGGTGGGCATCATGCCGCTTTCCAAAATCTGGGAGGCTAAGTAGTTGCGCTTTTGGTTGGCAACATATTGGATTTGGGCGTGTTGCTTCTTGGTATTCTTGGAGGCCGTGGAGATGGAATCGGTCAAGTCTGCCGGAATCAGAACCTCGGCATAATACTTGTCGTTCATCAGACCGTCTTTTGCGTCTGCCTCACTGACAAAGTGGAAGTCCAGCGAGCCGTCTTCCTCTAAATTATCACAAATTTCTTTACCTACATTGCGGTCTTTACCGTTGATTTTGGCGCCTTGGTCCAGGTTGACCACCGCCACAGATACATCTTGCAAGCGGGAATACGGATCCCAGAACGCGCTCAGATAGAAGTAACTGTACATCAGCGGAATGATCAGCACGCCGATAATTACGGCGGCTTTGATGATGGTCTTTGCCATCGGCTTTTTTTGCTTCGTAGCCACAACTAAAACTCCTTTTCTATAAATTCTACACATAGTATATGACCGCGATAACGATTTGTAATTAGTTATTTATAACGAAATGTCTGAAAATTTGACAAGTGCCGTAAAATGTATAAAAACTATAAAAGCGCAAAAAACGGACAGCTGCCACGGCTGTCCGTTCTTTATATAAATATATATACCATATTATTCCGGGAAGTGCACAGTAATGGTTGTGCCTTGCCCCTCCACGCTGTCCAGCTCTACCGGTGCGTCGTGCACCTGGGCAATATGCTTGACGATGGCCAGCCCCAGCCCGGTCCCGCCGGTTTCTTTGCTGCGGCTTTTGTCCACTCGAAAGAAGCGTTCAAAGATACGCTCCCGGTACTTCTCCGGTATACCGATGCCGGTGTCGGCCACCTGTAAGGCGGTGCCGCCTTGCTCCGGGTGCAGGGTTACCGTAACACTGCCTTGGGGCTTGTTGTAGCGAATGGCGTTGTCGCACAGGTTGTAGAGCAGTTCCTCCAGTAGGCTTTTGTTGCCCTTAATGTAAATGGGCGCTTCCGGGGCCGCCAGGTGCAGGTCTACCGTTCGGCTTTGGGCGTTGATTTGCAGGGACTGCACGCAGTCCGACGCCAATTCCGTTAAATTCACTTCTTCAAAGAGGATCTCGCCGTCGTTCTCCTCCAGCTGGGACAGTTGAATAATATCCTCTGCCAAAGACACCAGCCGCAGCGCCTGCTTGCGAATGGTGTGGGCAAAGGGCTTTATGTCCTCCGGCCGAGCTATTCCGTTTTCGATCAGTTCAGCATAACCGGCAATGGAGGTCAGTGGGGTTTTCAGTTCGTGGGACACATTGGCGGTAAATTGCTTTTTTTGTTTTTCCAGCTGTCGCTTTTTTTCATTATTGGCCTGGATCTTCTCCACAAAGGGGCGCAGCTCTTTTTCGGTTTGTACCCGGTCAATGTGGTCGATGTGTTCGCCCAACTGTTCCAGCGGTTGAATAATTGCGCCGGTGATGGCGTAGCTGACCGGTACGGAAGCCCCCAGCACTGCCGCTAAAATGCCCAGTACATAGGGCAGTTCCTTGCGGATGATGGCGCCGGTCAAGGCACCGGTGTCGCCGTGAGCCACGGTCAGTGCCAGGGTGATGAGCACCACGGTGGCGATCACTGCCAGAGCGGTAAAGCAAAATACACGGAAAAAGACTTTCTTACGCATGATCAGTCACCGATCTTGTAGCCCACATTGCGAATGGTTTTAATGGCGTCTCCGGCGGTGCCCAGCTTTTTGCGCAGGGACTGGATATGTACATCCACCGTGCGGTTGCCGTGCTCAAAATCGTAGCCCCAAATTTTTTCCATCAGGGAGTCTCTGGTGAGCACAATGCCCCGGTTCTTCATCAGGTATTTGAGAATTTCGTATTCTTTATAGGTCAGCTCCACTTCGCTGCCGTCTACCTGCACGGTGTGTCGGCTCACGTCTATGCGAATGGTGCCGTAGTTCAGATCCTCTTTCTTTACCCGGTCGATGCGGCGCAGCAGCGCCTTTACCCGAGAGATCAGCTCCATCACCCCAAAGGGCTTGGTTATATAGTCGTCGGCGCCGGAGTCCAGCCCTTTAACTGCGTCGATCTCGCCGGTTTTGGCAGTCACCAGGATCACCGGCAGTTTGCTGTAAGCGGGGGTGGAGCGAATGGTCTCCAGCACTTTCAGTCCGTCTGTGCCCGGCAGCATAATGTCCAGCAGGATCAGATCCGGCAGGTGGCTCTCCATTTGGGCGAAGAAATCCCGGCTGTTCTCAAATCCCAGCGTTTCAAATCCGGCGCTCTTTAGCGCATAGCTTTCCAGCTCTCGAATACTGGCATCGTCCTCTACAATATAGATCTTTTGGCTCACACCGTCACCTCCTACTCCCTTTAGCATAGCAAAAATTCACCGTTAGTGCAATGCGTATTTGCGCAAATAATCCTCAAAGCTTTTCATAAACCGGGCGTTCTCTTGGCTCTTTACGCTCTTTAAGTAGCGATGGGTCTGGTAGCTGCCCTGGCTCAGCTCGATAATGCACACAGCCAGATTGGAGCAGTGGTCCGCAATGCGCTCAAAGCTGTTGATGATGTCAAAGAACAGCATACCGGTCTCAATGGTGCATTCCCCGGCCTGCAAGCGTTTGGTGTGGCGGGCGCGCAGCTCTGCCTTTAAGTTGTCAATCACCTGCTCCAGCGGCTCAATGGTTTGGGCGGCAGCCACATCGTTCTCAATAAAGGCGTTGGTGGCCTTGGTGATGATCTCCTGCACGGCGCTGCTCATCACTTCCAGCTCCTTGGAGGCTTCCTTGGAGAAGTGGATCTTGTCCTCGTGCATGGTGCGCTTGGTTTTTAGAATATTCACTGCGTAGTCGCCGATCCGTTCAAAGTTGCCGATGGCGTGGGACAGCTTGCTCACCTGCATACTGTTCTCCAGACTCAGCTGCATGCTGCTGATCTTGACCAGGTAGGTCTCCAGTTCGTCCTCAAAGGCATCCAGCGCCTTTTCATTTTGGCGAATCGCCTCGCTGTCTTTCTTATTGTAGACCCGGATGAAGCCCAGGGACAGCAGGGTGTTTTTCTGGGCCAGGCGGGCCATATCGTTGGTGCGCTCCCGGCACTTCTCAATGGCAAAGGACGGGGACATCAAAAAGCGCTCCTCTACCAGTGCGTCGTTGTCTGCGGCAGCGGGCTGTGCCTTGTCTGCCTTGTCCCGCACGATCAGGCAGGACAGCTTTTCCAGCTGCTTGCCAAAGGGGAACAGCAGCACAGTGCAAAATACATTGAATGCAGTGTGAATGGCAGCAATGTCTGCGCCGTTCACCGCTTTGTCCAAAAAGGCAAAGTGGAAGATGGCATTGGCACCGTAGAACAGCGCCATACCGCACACCACGCCGATGATGTTAAAGGTTAGGTGAATGACAGCGGTGCGCTTGGCGTTTTTGTTGGTGCCGATACTGGAGATCAGCGCCGTGATGCAGGTACCAATATTCTGCCCCAAAATAATGGGAAATGCGGCGCCCACGGAGATGGCACCGGTGGCGGACAGTGCTTGCAGAATACCCACGGAAGCGGAAGAACTTTGAATGATAGCAGTGAGGATCATACCCACCAGCACGCCCAGAATGGGATTAGAGAACATGGTGAACACGCCGGTAAAGGCCGGATCGCTCTCCAGCGGTGCCACAGCGCCGCTCATAGCCTCCATGCCGAACATCAGGGTAGAGAAGCCCAGGAGAATGGAACCCAGTTCCTTCTTCTTCTCGCTTTTGCAGAACATATAGAGTACAATGCCGATCAGCGCCAGTATCGGGGAGAAGGTGCTGGGTTTCAGCATGGTCAAGAATACATTGCTGCTCTCAATGCCGGTGAGCGACAGCAGCCAGGAGGTGATACAGGTGCCGATATTGGCGCCCATAATAATGCCCACCACTTGGTTCAGTGCCATAATGCCGGAATTTACAAAGCCCACGGCCATCACGGTCACGGCGCTGGAGGACTGGATCACGGCGGTCACGCCGGCGCCCAGCAGCACGCCCTTAATGCGGTTGTTGGTCATTTTTTCCAGCACGGACTCGAATTTGCCGCCGCCCATTTTTTCCAGGCCGCCGCCCATCACATTCATGCCAAAGAGAAAGAGAGCCAGACCGCCGATCAGGCTTAAGAAGTTGAAAATTGTCATCGGATATACCCCGCTGTTTTCTGTTTTGTCTTGTTTTTTATTTTGTTCCCACTTAGCATATAGGAAGTCTGTTAAGTTTGAATTCGGCCAATGTTAAATTTGGGTTAAATGTTCTGCGACAAAAGACCGGATATTTTGTCGGAAAGTGCGCGAATTTGGCTGTAAACGGTGGTTGACGATTGGCGATGAGTATGGTATAGTCATAGTGTACTACTATGTATAGTACAGAGAACGAGAAAAAGGAGCGTGCACGGTTGTTTCATATAGATAATCGCAGTCGGGTGCCCATTCACCAGCAGCTGCAAGCGCAGATCGTGCGGTATGTGTCCCTGGGGCTGTTGCTGCCGGACCAGCAGCTGCCGTCGGTGCGTGCCATGGCACAGCAACTGGGCATTAACCCCAACACGGTACAAAAGGCCTATGCCGCTCTGGAGATGAACGGCGTGCTTTATACAGTAGCCGGGCGGGGTGCCTTTATTTCGCCGGAGGAGGATCAGCTGTCCCAGTTTAAGAAGCTGGCGGCAGATCGCTTTGCCGCAGCGGTACAGGCAGCGGCAGACGCCGGCCTGACCCGGCAGGAGCTGGAGCATATTGTAGAAGAACAGATGGAGAGGAGGGACCGAGATGATTGAAATTCAAGATGTGAGCAAGCAGTTTGACTGCGTTACCGCCTTGCGCCACTTGACGCTGAAGGTGCAGGACGGCTCCGTTTTTGGGCTGGTAGGTTCTAACGGCGCCGGTAAGTCCACGCTGCTGCGCATTTTGGCCAGTGTGTATCGGCCGGACAGCGGGCGGGTGCTCATTAACGGCCAGGCGCCTTTTGAGAACGAGCAGGTCAAGCGCAGCACTGTGTTTATCTCGGACTATCCGTATTTAGCTCCCACCGCCACCGTGCGGCGGCTGGCGCGGCTGTACCGCAGCGTGTATCCCGGGTGGAGCGAGGACTACTTTGCCCGGATGGAAAAGCTGTTCCCTATTTCCTTTGACGCTCGGCTGGGCAAGATGAGTAAGGGTATGCAGCGCCAGGCTGCGATTCTGCTGGGGTTGTCCACTCAGCCTCGCTGTATCTTGTTTGACGAGATTTTTGACGGCCTGGACCCGGTGGTGCGGGAACTGGTAAAGAAGCTGCTGGTGGACTTTGTGGCGGAGAACGGCGCGTCTGTGATGATCGCCAGTCACAATTTGCGGGAGCTGGAGGATGTGTGCGACCATGTGGGGCTGCTCCATCGGGGCGGTGCCTTGTGCGAGGACGACCTGGATCGGCTGAAGTTGGGGATCACCCGCTTGCAGTTTGCATTGGCGGATCCGGCGGATTTTGAAACGGTGCGCTCCGGGCTGAATTTGCTCAAATGCAGCCAGCAGGGCAAGCTGTTTGAGATGACGGTGCGGGGCACGGAGACAGAGACTTTGGCGCTGGTGCAGCGGCTGCATCCGCTGTTTTGCGAGACCCTGCCGATTACTCTGGAAGAATTATTTATCAGCGAAATGGAGGTGGCCGGTTATGACATCAACAAGGTCATCTAAGTGGGTGCTGTTTTCCGCTTTGCAGCGGGAGGGGCGCCGTATGTCTGTTTGGCTGGCATTGTTTCCGTTTTTAGGCTTCTTGTATGCTCTGTGCCACGGCCTTTTGCAGGCACTTATGAATCAGGATACCGACACTGTCGCCGCGCAGGATCAGACGGTGCGCATTTTTGGCAGTATAGCGCTGTTTTTGTCCGCCGCCACAATCATGGCGGGGGCGTTCTTTGCCATATCTGCTTTTCGCTTTCTTTACAGTCGGCGGCAAAGCGATTTCTATTTATCCCTGCCGGTGACTCGGCGCACTTTTTACTTTGTCAAGTGGGTGATAGGGGAATTGGTGCTTTTGCTGGCCTTTTGCGGTGCCGGGATCGGATGCTGGTTGGTGCCGCAGCTGATTCCTCGCAAGTGGCATGTTCAACTGGATGCCGGTTACGGCCTGCGGCTGCTGGCAGTTGCCTTTGCAGCGGCGGCGGCCTTCTACTGTATTTGTTTGCTATGCGCCGTTACGGCAGGCAAGGTGTGGCAATACTGGACCCTGCTTATCGGTATCGGCGGCTGTTTGCCCCTGGGACTGATTTCTTATGCAGAGTTGTTTCCCGCTTTCCTGTCCGGGCTGAACCAGCAGCCGGTACGGATCGTGGCACTGGTCAGCCCTATCGCGTATGTGCCCTTTGGGGTGCAGGGAGTGTTTGATTTTCGCTATTTGCTGCTGGCGGCTTTGCTGGTGGGGGCAGTCAGCTTCTTTGCCGGAATGTTCTTTTATCGGCGGCGCTCCGGCGAGTGCGCGGAGCAGACCCTGTCCACACCGGTGGTCTATGTGCTGGCCACCACCGGGGCGGCGCTGAGCCTGGTGTGTTTGCCTATGCTGCTAACCTTGCAGGCGAATCAGTATGGCGTGTATGCGCTGC
>OLOD01001129.1_pt1 | contig 18042 bp, 14 predicted proteins | sample 1671921 | NCBI WGS metagenome assembly OLOD01 (sample SAMEA3136626, study PRJEB25190) | human gut metagenome | biome: human gut; feature: human-associated habitat; material: faeces | place: Austria | collected 2013
CTACCCACATAGACAAAGGGCATATCCATAACCATATCATTTTTTGTGCGGTCAATTTTGTTGACTACCACAAATACAATTCCAATAAACGCAGCTACTATGGCATACGGAACATGAGCGATAAGCTGTGCCGGGAAAACGGGCTGTCCGTTGTCGTTCCGGGTAAGGGCAGCAAGGGAAAAAGCTATGCAGAATATCAAGCGGAAAAGGTCGGTGCAAGTTGGAAAGGCAAGCTGAAAATTACCGTTGATACGCTTATCCCCCAAGTGGCAAGTTTTGAAGAATTGTTGCAGCGGTTACAGGCAGCGGGCTATGAGATAAAGCCGGGAAAATATATCTCCTGCCGCGCTCCGGGACAGGAACGGTTTACCCGCTTAAAAACCCTCGGTGCAGATTATACAGAGGAAGCAATCAAAGAACGGATAGAGGGCAAGCGCACAAAGGCGGCGAAAGCTCCCAAAGAGCAGCGCGGCGTATCGCTGCTTATTGACATTGAAAACAGTATCAAGGCAGCGCAGAGCCGGGGCTATGAACAGTGGGCGAAAATCCATAATCTGAAACTGGCTGCAAAGACTATGAATTTCTTGACAGAACATAAGATTGAGCAGTACGCAGATTTAGTCAGCCGGATTGAGGAAGTAAATGCGGAAAATGAAAAGACAGCAGACGCATTAAAGAGCGTGGAGAAACGTCTTGCAGACATGGCGGTGCTGATGAAGCACGTTACCACCTACCAAAAAACAAAAACCGTCTATGAAGCATACCGCAGGGCAAAGGATAAGGACACATACCGGGCAAAGCAGGAAAGCAGTCTGATACTCCATGAAGCGGCGGCAAAGGCATTGAAAGCGGCGGGCGTTACCAAGCTCCCCAATCTTGCCGCCATGCAGGAAGAATACGGGAAGCTCCAAGCGCAGAAAGAAGCCCTTTACACTGATTATGGCAAGCTGAAAAAACAGGTCAAGGAATACGACGTTATCAAACAGAACATAGACAGTATTTTAAGACTGGAAAAAGAACCGGAAAGGGGCAGGGAAACCGAACGCTTACAGTAGAAATATCTATAAAAGCGTGGTAGGATAAAGGTATTCCAATATAGACAGGAGCGTGAAAACATGGCAGACCAAACGATACCCGATTATGAAACCATAAGCGCCGCCGTTACCGGAGAAACATGGGCGGTGGAAAAGGTGCTTATGTGCTACAAGGACGAAATCGACAGGCAGGCAACTGTAAAGAAACGTCAGCCGGACGGAACATTCAAACTGGAAATTGATGAAGATATGCGCCAGTATATCACAATGAAGCTGATAGAAGCCCTCCCCCAGTTTCCCCTTGAAGAAATGGAAAGAGAGGAAAAAAGAAATCGGGACAAAAAATCATAAAAAGGTAGACGGGAAGCTGCTGCGGACAGATAAGCAGTTCCGGCATTTGAAGCAACGGCAGAAAGAAACTATCAGTACATGGCTTTATGAGGAATACCGCCGTCTTTGGATAGAAAAGGGACAGGAGCCGCATAAGTACAACAACCGGGAAATCGTTGCCGCTGTTATGGAACGGATAGAAGCTGCGGGGATATGGCTGCCGGAACAGGAAGTAACAAAATATTTTTACCGCAGGAAAACCCATTACCGGAACCGGATAGAAAAAGAATTACAGCCGAAGCCGGAAATGCAGGATAAAGACAGTCAGACACAAAAAGAACAGGGCGCAGGAAGCCAGTAATGACCTCCCACACCCTGTTCTTTTATAGGTACTGATTTTAAAATGTTACGCAGTAGAACCCCCATTTTAAGGGAAAAGGTATTCTGTATCGCCTATGCCAGTTTCACGTCATTTATGCCCTGTAAATCAAGGCTTTTTTTGCCCTTATCGCGTAACCGCCGCACGCCGTTTCCTCATGCGCTCGGCTGCCTGTCTGCGGGTAATCCGCTTCCGGCAGTCCGGGCAGTATTTGACGCTGTTCGATTTTGATACAAAGAACGTGCCGCACTCGGTACAACGCTTTTTGTCCTCTGTCTTGAAAAGCTCTGCATACAGTAGCTTATCAAGAGGAAGTACGGCAATTTGAAACCACTTGCATAAAAGCGAACAGGAAATGAGCTGCGGGCAGACACATTCCTCCCCGTCGTCCAGTAAGATACAGTGTCCGCGCTCGCAGTTGCAGCACTCCTTTTTTACAAGGCTGTTGACTTTTCGGCTCTGTGGCGGCGTAAGCCGCTTACCCCCGGTCATACTTCATCAGCGGCGAAAATGGCAAGCTCCGCATACTCGTTTTCTGTTAGCGGGGAAATTTTCTGTAAGGTGCGTTCTGCAAAGGTGCGCATATCCTCGTCCATGAACGGCAGCGCAGCCGTCATATTTTCCATAAGCTGTGCTTTGCTTCCCTCATGGTAAATACTCAACAGGTTCATTTCTTCAACGGTCAGTCTAATCATGCTCATACCTCCAATTCGTGATGTTTTGATTTTGCTGTCTTTTTCGGGACTTTTGGGGATTTTTCTGTTTGTAACTGCGCCCGGACAGAGGGAGGGGACTGTTTCATCTCTTTATTCCTCTCGCTTTTATCTATCAGCGCATAAACTCCATGCCTGCCCTCCAACGTAGATAAGGAAAGGCTTTTGTAAGGGAGCATGGAAAGCAGCCGTTCCATATCCTTATCCGTTGCCAGTGGAACAAAGTAGGGAGAAAGTTCTACCGCACAATGGGTCTTTTCGGGGCTGTCCGGTTCTCCAAGCCCTTTTACATTTTCCACAATCCGGCGGGCTTCTGTTTCAATCTGTCTATCATGCAGGGCGGCGATATGTAACTGAAAATCCCTCTGCGTATGCGGTGTTCGTTTTTCTGCTGTTCCCTCAAAAGGCTTTTTAAGGCTTCCGGGTCGTTTGGCTGTGCTTCAAAACGTATAAACTTTCCAAGTTGCGGGTCAGTGTCCCCGTCAAAATATTGTCCGGCAGGCTTTGTCAGCTCCCCATGCTCATAAATCAGCGTGTAGTTGTCGGCAGGGATTGATTTTTCGATTACTTCCCGGAAATGCTGCAAATAATCCAGTTCATAAAGATTGCCCTTGATTTTTTCCTGCTCTGTGCCTGTCAGTTCCACCGCATAGGCAAGGATAGTATCGCGGGTCTGTTCCCCGTAAAACCGCCATGTATTATGCTGCCTTGTGTCCTTTAGAAAAACGTCCCGTTCCCGGAAGCAGCACGTCCCGGACGGGCGGGAAAACCACAAAAGCCGTTTGTCCTCCGGGATAAGGCTTACCGCCGCTTTCCGCAAAATCTGTTTGTCTATGTCAAAATCGCTCTGATAAAAAGCGGTGTTCTGTTTCATTATGGCTTCAAGGGAAGCAATAACGTCCACATTTTCAAATTTTTGTAACTTCATAGGTCAGCTCCTTTCCAAATCCTGTGTTTTCTGTCTTGCCTGTTTCTTCGGTGCCTGTTCTTTCGCTGCTTTAAGCTGCGCCCGGATAGAGGACTTTTTCTCCGGCTCTGCCTGTTTCTTTTCTGCTTTGAGGGCTTCGGCGTATTCTGCAAGGGAAATCTGTCCTCCGGCTTTTGCTTTTTCTTCCAGTTCCGTAGCGGTCGGGGTGTTGTTTATCTGCCCGTCAATCATGTTGTAATTCTGCTCGGTGGTCTGTTCGGCAGCTTTCAGATAATTTTCCGGCTGCAAAAACTCCGGCACGTCCTTATAACCGAAGCTGTCTACATAGTGGGCGGTGTCCTGTCCGTTCTGATGAAGCACCACTATATCGCTGACAGATAGCGAATGTCCTCTGAAATCTTCTGGGTGGTCAAGGTTGAATTTTTCAAAGATTGCCTCTAAAGTTGCCCCCTGCGTCTCTTTTTGCAGTTCAGATAATTCGCCCACATATAAAAGTGTATAATTCTCTGGTTTAATTGCATCAAAATTATCTTTTGTAATGCCCATACGCTTTAAGGATTCCGTCCCCTCAAAACGTAAGGAATCTAATTCCGGATTAGGCTTTAATTGATAAATTCCATATTTATCGGTACTAGCATATAGGAGCTGCTCTTTTCTTGCCATTTCAGGTGTAATAACAGATCCGTCCTCATAGTTAATAGATTCCACCCATGTGATACCTAATTCTTTTTCTATTTCAAATTCCAAATCAGTTCCATAAAAAGCATTATGAATTTCTGCCACATCAGTATCTGAAATAGGCTCTGAGGTCTTGAATACCGCAGTTCTATCCCCACCCATTTCTTCTATATCGACAGCCACAACTGGATACGGGTATGTATATTCTCGCTCCTGTTCGTCCATTAAGATAAGTGTAATCTTAGTCTGCTGTTTCAACGCTTTATTCCATGTTTCCTTTTCAACCCCAAAGATACCTTCATGCTCTTCTATACGCTCCCTGCTTTCTGCCAATGATTCCGCACCGTCAGTATGAAGCAAATATACAGGCAAATCATGTTCAAATAATTCCAATGCTTTCTCTTGTGTTAATGGCAGCATTTCATCCCATTGATAGCCATATTCCCTCATTTCCGACAAACCAATCATCGGATCAGGCAGGGCATCAATCTCCGCCTTTGCATCAATTATGGTCAATGCCACATCCTGTTGGGCATACTGCTCCCTATATGCCAGTTTCTCTGCAAGTTCCCTTGTTTTATTCATATCATCAAGTTTATAGGCATAATTTACAATCAGATTTCGCTCCTCAGACGTGAAAATATTTTTTTCTGCTTCCAACTGATTGATAAGTTGTTCTGCCTGCCCCATGACAGATAAATTGGTATCAATGGGTTGTTCCATTCTTTCCTTTACATCAATAAGCTCGTCTGTATCCATGTTATAGCGGACATCAATATGATATTCCTCCGCTTCTTCTGTCTGCTCATCAGCAAGTTCGGTAGTCCATGCCCCTTTACTTTCAAGATAAGACGGTATATTCGATTTGTCCTCTTCATTCATGGTAGAAAGGGCGGATATAAGTTCTGCACTGTCCATTCCACGGACACTGACAAGATTGTATTCTGAAAAATCCTCGTTATGTACCAGCAGAATGCTTTCCTTTCCATGTTCCTGCTCCATCTCCCGGTTAAGCTGAAGCTCCTGCATTGCCCCCTCAATGCCTGTAATCAGTTCTGAAGCTGTCTTTCGGATTGTATCAAGGGAAGATTTCAGCTCTTTCATATTCCTGCCGCTGCTCCAGCCTGCGATATATCCAAAGGAATAATCGGATGTATCTATACCGAAATGCTGGCACACTGTAAAAGCCACACTCTCCGCTTCCACTTCCTTTGTATTCCTGTCCTTTACCGGAATATCCATGCTCTGATTAACTTCTTTATCATGCAGCCTGGAATGAGCCACCTCATGCACCATTGTTTTCAAAGTCTGGCTTTCGCTCATATTTTCCTGAACAGCAATCCGTTTTTCTGCTGTACTGAAATACCCTTTGGAATCGCCGGGAATATCCTCAAAACCAATAGGAACCGGGGCAACATTCATAAGTGCCTGCACAAAGTCCTCATATCCCTCCACTGTTGATAAAAATTCCTGTGCTTCCAGTTCCGGAATTGGCTTTCCGTCTGTCTGCGATACATCAAATACAGACACGGCACGAAATGCTGGAATCGTGACCTCTACCTGTTCCTTTTGAGGCATACCGTTTTCATCAAACATCATTTCTCCCGTTACAGGGTCTAACTTATCACGTTCCTCTTTGATTTTATAAGGAGCTGGTGCAAGAATACTGTTCTGTAAAAATCCAATATGGAACACATTTCCCACAGTTGGAAGAATGTAAGTAAAAATAAAACTAAAAATATAACCGATGACAAGTCCTCCTAAAATATTCGGTACAAAATAAATACCGCGCAGTGCACTTTTAAAACGGATTGCACTGTTTAATCCAACTGCCATGATCAGACTCAGCACATTTACCAATATCGTTCCTGCCAGTGCATATTTAAACGTAAACACATAGCTTTTTCCCACGCGGGAATCCGTAAACAGATCTGCATAGTTCCGGAACCCGACATAATCGTACGTTCCGTATCCTTTATAATTGGTAAAGCTGTAAATCACACCTTTGATCATTGGAAGTGTATTGAATGCAAAAAATAAGATCACAACCGGTATAACAACCGCCCAGAATGTTTTGTCCCTGTTTGACATTTTCTTTTTCATTGTGCATCCTCCTGTTCTTTCTGATAATCCTGTACTTTCCGAATCAGATCCCGGTTATAGCGCTTCCAGTCGGAATCAAATTTTTTCAAAAACTTTTCCTGTGCATTGTCGCTTGTATCCAGCAGGAACGTCTGGATCATGGCATCCACACTCATCTCACTCGGATAATGGTGATCCTGATAATCTGCCATGCGGTTATTTTCAATGTAAGGACGCATATCCTTAAGTGTTTCCGGAATTGCAAAATCCCCATCCTTGCAGGCAATTCCGCCCTGATCATCCAGATAAATCTGAATGGTTTCATCGTCATACAGATATTTTAAAACTTCATATGCTGCTTCTTTGTTTTTGCATGCTTTCATCACAGAAAACTGTAAATCAATTCCTGAATTTAATACATTGTCTGATTCCTCATCATTTGCAGGAAATGTAAAAGAGCCGATATTCATGTCCGGGTTGACCGATTTGATCTGCGGGATCGCATAGCTTCCGATCGGATACATGGCAGATTCCCCGCGGGCAAATGCTGTACATGCATCGTTATAACCGTATGCATACGGATTTTTTTCGGCGTAATCCAAAAGCGCACGCATCTTTTCTGCTACCGGTCCATACGTATCGGAAAATGTGGTATTTCCCATATTTACCTGATTGCAGGTGTCCGAATCGGTAAGTCCGACTGCCAGCGCATTCCACGGAGCCAGACAGGTCCAGGTATCTTTAAAGCCCAGATACAGCGGAAGTGTTCCGCTCTGTTTTATTTCATCACACAATGTGGTAAATTCCTGCCAGGTGGTCGGAACTTTCCAGCCATTTTCCTCAAACAGATCTTTGTTATATAAAATTCCTGCCGCGTTTGCCACATATGGAAGTGCATACGTGCCATCCTTTGGAATAAACTCCAGTTCCTTATCCATATCCAGATATGCCTGTTTTATGGTCTGGACTTCATCCAGATCGGAAATATCATCAAACAGATCTGCATCTAAAAAGTTGGAATAGTTGATGTCTCCTCCGATTGCGATGATATCCGGATAATCCTCCCGGATAAAACGTGTCTTTAAAATGGTCATTGCTTCATTTGGAGATGAAATCGTCAAATGAATGTCATCATGTGTTTCATTGAACCGCTTTTCAATTTTTTCAAATGCCTTAACTGCTTCCGGTTTGTAGGAAACCACTTCAATCTCCGTTTTTCCATCCGCCCTTTTTTCGTTTCCGCATCCAGCAAGTCCTGTCATACACATACCAAGTGCAAGTACAGCCGCAAGACCACGGAAAATATTCCTTTTTGCCATATTCCTCTCTCCTTTTCTTAAATATATCCGCTTGCCTTTTTGATAATCTGATTATAACATACCTTTATGCGTCCTTAAATACCCACATTTTTTTAATTTTATACCCAAATGCAATATTTTGTGCTATAATAGATACTAATATCGCATTTTGGTATATACGGAGTGTTTTATGAGTAATACATTTTTTAATATTTTTCCAAATGAAAATTTTATTGACCTGTGCATGTATCAGTTTGGATATGAACAGTGTGATCCCGGCCATTCGTTCGGACCTGCAACGCGCAACCACCACCTGTTCCACTACGTTCTTTCCGGAGCCGGAACGCTTATGGCAGACAATGCAAAGGGGGAAACACAAACCTATTCCGTAAAAAGCGGACAGGGATTTATGATTTTCCCGGGGCAGATCAATACTTACATTGCCGATGAACAGCTTCCATGGGAATATATGTGGATCGAATTTGACGGCTTACGTGTAAAAGAGGCTTTAAGTGTCACAGATTTGTGCAAAGACGCGCCCGTTTATCATTCCCATTCCAAAGAATTACGGGAAAAACTTGCCGATGAAATGCTTTATATCGTCAATCATCCGCAGGAATCCTCCTTCCATCTGATCGGGCATCTGTATCTGTTTTTGGATTATCTGCTGCAGTCGGCAAAGTCAGCAACGCTGATCTCCAGTGGGCGCATGAGTGATTATTATATAAAAGAAGCGATCAATTATATGGAACAGAATTTTCAGAATACTATTTCGATTGAAGATATCGCTGCGGTATGTGGCATCAACCGGAGTTATTTCGGAAAAATCTTCCGCAACTCGACCGGTCGCTCCCCACAGGAATTTCTTATGAACTACCGCATGGTAAAGGCAACGGAATTATTAAAGCTGACTTCCTTATCCATTGCAGATGTCGGCTCTGCTGTCGGATACGAAAATCAGCTTCATTTTTCCCGTGCTTTTAAAAATATTTATGGTGTTTCTCCGCGGGAATGGAGAAAACAGAACAAATAGCTTATGCTTCCTGCTTCTTTGCAGTAAACAGTTTCTTCAGACAGCTGAATGCAACCAGCACACCGAGAACCATCAGAAGAATAGCCACGATAAACTGCAGACCGTCTACCAGGAAAGTTGCCTGACCACCGGCAATATTGGAAACCAGTGCAATGGTCTTCTGGATCAGTGCGGTAAACGTAACTGCCAGCATAACAAACATCGGTATGTAAAGTGTCCAGCCGGTTCTTCCGGTTGTCTTTAAGAATACCGCAAGTGCAATCAGTACAAGTGCTGCAAGCAGCTGGTTCGCAGAACCAAACAGTGGCCAGATATTATTGTATCCGCCAAGAGTCAGTAAATAACCAAAGAATAAGGTAATAATTGTTGCAAAATATTTATTGGTCAGAACTTTCTGCCAGCCCGGCATCTTGGAAGTGTCAGTAGTATCCCCGTAAAACAGCTCCTGAAACGACATACGTCCGATCCGTGCAACAGAATCGAGAGAGGTCAGTGCCAGTGCAGATACACACATCGTCATAAATACGGTAGCAACCTGTACCGGAATACCGAATTTTTCGAAAAATCCTGCAACACCCGTAGAGAAAATGGAAAACGGAGTACCCTCCGGCTTTGTTCCGTTTACGGCAACCGCACCAACAACAACCAGTGCAATGACTCCGAGCAGTGACTCTACCACCATGGCACCATAACCGACCATCGGCATATCTTTCTCATTACTGATGGTCTTTGATGATGTTCCGGAAGAAACCAGACTGTGGAATCCGGATACCGCACCACAGGCAATCGTTACAAATAAGGTAGGGAACAGATAACTGCCATCTACATTAAATCCGCTAAATGCATTCAGCTTCATGGTCGGATGCTCGGCAATGACACCGACAACCGCACCAATGATCATGCCCAGCAGCATGAAAGTGGTCATGTAATCACGCGGCTCCATAAGCAGCCACATCGGCATGACAGAGGCAAGGAACAGATATGCCATAACAATATAGATCCAGGTACTCTTTGTCGCATACATTGGAAGTTTCATACCAATGATAAACATGACAACCAACAGGGCAATGGCAACCACTGCGCGAACCCACTCTTTCATTTTCCCGACCTTTTTCTGAATCAGGCCAAAGATGATGGCAACAACGATAAACAACATGGAAATGGATGCTGCTGCGGAATTCGCATAGCCTGTTGCCTTTGTCATCCCTTCCACACCTTTTCCGACAAACGTTCCGGCAACCATATCGGTAAAAGCTGCCATAACCAGAAGTGTAAACAGCCAGCAGAACAGCATAAATAATTTCCGGCCGGTTCTTCCGATATATTTCTCGATGATCATTCCCATCGATTTTCCTTCATTTTTAACGGAAGCATACAGTGCACCGAAATCCTGCACGGCTCCGAAAAACAAACCTCCGATCAGCAGCCATAACAATACCGGCACCCAGCCGAATACGGATGCCAGGATCGGTCCGGTGACAGGTCCCGCACCTGCAATGGAAGAAAACTGATGGGCAAACACTGTCAGTTTGGAGGAAGGAACATAATCCTGTCCATCTTCATGCGTATAAGCCGGAGTTTTTGCTTTCGGATCCAGCCCCCATTTGCTGGCAAGCCAGCGTCCGTATAACAGATAGCCGGCACCAAGTACCACAATTGCAATTAATACGATAACTAAACCATTCATTGTTTTTTCGCCATTTGGCGACTCCCTTCTTAAATATTTGCAAAGAGACAGGAACAAGAATTTAAAAAGCCTCCGTCCCATATACCTGTTACAGTATATAAAGACGAAGGCTTATTTTATGCTTCCGCGTTACCACTTTATTTGCCGTATCAAACGACCGCTCACTCTCATCTCAACAGACTCCCCTCTGCAGAAATAAGGTTCCTGATAACGGTAGAATACCGGTGAAGCTTACTGTCCTGACGGAATTCAGCCCACAGCTCACAGAGGATGGTCACCATATCTGTCTGTTGTCTCGCACCGCCCGACAACTCTCTGGAAAAAGTATATTGTGATCGTATTCTGTTCTATGCATTTGCTCTATGACTCTTCGTTAACAAAAAACATAGCACTTGATTCGACAATTGTCAATACACCTTTCAACTATTTTCTCTTTTTTCTTGCAAGAACGACACTTTGGATCACCAGGAACAGACAAAGCATTGCTGCAATTGTGATGCCTGTCCACCATGCCTGATCCAGTCCGGCGGAGGAAACAATATTCTGAATCGTACTGAGGGAGAGTACACCGAAGAATGTTCCAATGATGTTTCCGACACCGCCGGTCAGGAGTGTTCCACCAATAATGGATGATGCAATCGCGTTCATTTCCATCCCGCTTGCATGTGTTGCCGCACCGGAACCGACATGCAGGAAATATACATAGCCTGCAATACCGGCGAGCAGCCCACTCAGCAGATGCGCAAGAAAACGTGTCTTTTTAACGTTAATTCCAAGCATAAGAGCACTCTGGCGGTTACCTCCAACCGCATAAAACGAACGGCCAAGCTTCGTCCAGCGAAGCATGACAAACATAATCACAACGATCAGGATTGCCACAATCACACCGATTTCCACATATGCATTCACATATTTGCCAATACGGTTGACAGATCCCATTCCCGGAACAATTACACGGGTATCTTTCAATTTCACAAATGCCTCATTTTGTACATTGAACGGATCTGTATGTACGATAGAAGTCATACCTCTTGCAAAGAACATACCTGCAAGTGTTACGATAAATGGCTGAATATCCAGATACGCTACCAAAAATCCCTGTACCAGCCCAAATCCAAGACCAATGGCAAGTGCAATCAGGAGAGATACAAACACATTTCCGCCCTTGAAATCCAGATATACCGCGCAGCACATACTTACAAGTGCAACGACACCGCCGACTGAAATATCAATGCTTCCGGTAATCATAACCAGACTAAGTCCGCATGCTGTAATGATCAATGCTCCATTGGCATTTAAAATATTAAAAAATGTCTGTGGTTTTAAAAATCCGCCGCCCTCAAAAATCATCGCGCCGATATACATCAGGAAAAATACAACGATGGTGATTGTCAAAAGCAGGTTGGCATCGGAAAGTGATACCTTTTTTAAGGATTTTGATTTCATATTAGCCTACCTCCTTTGCATTTCTTACTTTCATCTTCTGTGAAAAAGATGCAAATTTTTCCCGTACCACCGGAGCACTGATGACAACTAGGATAATAACAACAATTGCCTTATAAGCAGAGATTGCTTCGGATTTTACGTTGAACTTATACAGTGTTGTGGTTAAAAACTGAATGACATATGCACCCAGAATAGATGCCGGCAGATTAAATTTGCCACCGCTTAATGAATTTCCTCCAAGTGCTACTGCAAGGATCGCATCCATCTCAATATCTTTTGCAATAACAGAATAGTTAATTGTGGAAATACGACTTACTTTGATCAGTGCTGCCACTGCCACACAAAGTCCTAAAATAACAAAGCTCAAAAACTTGATAAATGCCGGATTTAATCCGTTTAATCGTGAAGAACTCTCATTAATACCGACTGCCTGCGTATACAAACCAAGGCTTGTAAATTTCATAACCAGTCCCATAACGATCATACATGCTACCGCAATAAAAAACGGAGTCGGAATTGGAATTCCCGGAATAAAACCACCAAAGTATCCAAACGACGGATCGCTGATTACCGGAAGTTCGTTATTGTTGATCCATGCTGCAATGGAACGCCCTGCAGTATAAAGAATCAGGGTTGCTACCATCGGCTGAATCTTAAATCCGGCAACGAGGATACCATTAAATGCACCAAAGAGCATAGCTACCACGCAGCTTACGAGAAAGGCTACAATGATTGGAGCCTGCAGATGATCCGGACGGGAATTTGTGCCGCAAAGTACACGAAGGATAACTGAACCGGCAATCGCGATACCTGCACCAACAGAAATATCCTGTCCTCCGGAAGCTGCTGTAACTAACGTCATACCAATTGCCAGAATGGCAAGTTCTGAGCCGTAGTCCAAAATTGTGATCAGATAACCGGATAATACATGATTTCCGGCGCTGTTTACGTCCAGTGTTATTTTATAGAACGATGGATCGGCGATCAGATTAAATACCGCCAGCAGCACAAGGGCCACGATCGGAATCAGAATCTGCTTTCCGCTGAACATATCCATAAAGTTCTTTTTTTGTAATGTTCTTGTTTTAGCCATTCTTTTTTTCACCTCCGGCAATGGTATCCATAATCTTGCTCTGCGTTAAGTCTTCACCTGAGATTTCGCCTACTTTCCTGCGATCGCGCATAACGATCAGACGGGAGCAGGTACGCAGCATTTCATCTGTTTCCGAAGAAATAAAGGTCACACTCATACCCTCGGATGCAAGCTTTAACACCAGCTTTTGAATTTCAATTTTTGTTCCGATATCAATGCCTCGCGTTGGCTCATCCAGGATCAGATATTCCGGATGTGTCAGAAGCCAGCGGGCAAGAATTACTTTCTGCTGATTTCCACCAGAGAGAGATTTAATCGGTGTATCCGCCGATGCCGTCTTGATTTCCAGCAGCTTGATATATTCGTCCGCAAATTTGTTTGCCTGCGCTTTGCTGAACGGACGGAAGAAACCGCGCAGCACCTGTGCTGCAAGAATGATATTATCGCGGACGGAGAGGTCTCCAACGATACCATCCACCTTTCGGTCTTCCGGCAGATAAGCAATTCCGTTTTTCATAGCATCTATAGGTTTTGTAATTCTGATTTCTTTTCCGTTCTTTTTGATCTTTCCACCAATGATACGGTCCGCACCAAAAATTGCACGCACACACTCACTTCGTCCAGATCCCAGCAGACCGGTAAATCCATTGACTTCTCCTTTTCTTATATAGAAATCAAATGGTTTGATGCCTGCGTTACTCTGCAACTGTTCCACTTCAAATACCGGTGGAACATTTTCATCCGCATGATATACCTGCGTCTCATCTTTGATCTGCGCCTCATCGTCCAGCTCTTTGCCCAGCATCTTTGCTACAAGCTGCACACGTGGAAGTTTTTCAATCTCGTATTCTCCCACCAGTTTGCCGTCCCGAAGCACGGTGATACGGTCACATACCTCATATACCTGATCCAGAAAGTGTGTAACAAAGATGATTCCTACACCTCTGGCTCTTAAGTCTTTCATTAACCCAAACAGCTTCTGCACTTCTTTATCGTCAAGAGAAGACGTCGGCTCGTCAAGGATAAGCACCTTACAATCCATGTCTACAGCCCTGGCAATGGCTACCATCTGCTGGATTGCGATGGAACAGTTTGCCAGCTGCTGTGTTGCTTTTGCCGGAATATCGAGTGATTGCAGAATTCTGTCTGCATCGGCGTTCATTTTTTTCCAGTTCTGCATTCTTCCTTTTGTTCGTCCGATAAACATGTTTTCTGCTACCGACAGATTCGGGCAAAGCGTAATTTCCTGATACACGGTACTGATTCCAAGATTCTGTGCATCCTGCGGCGAATGAATTGCCACTGCTTTGTCGTTTCCTTTGAGGAAAATTTCTCCCTCATCTTTTTCATATACGCCGGTCAGCACCTTAATCAATGTAGATTTTCCCGCGCCGTTTTCACCCATCAGCGCGTGAATTTCTCCTTCACGCAGGGAGAAATCAACCGCCTGCAATGCCTTTACCCCTGTAAAGTTTTTGTGGATATTTTTCATTTGTAATACAACATTTTCTTTCACCAGCTTATTCACCCCTTGCTTTTTTGGTTAGAAAACGCGGCGCTGCGTTTTCCTCATACGCGGCGCCGCGCCAAATGTTTCCTGTTTTGTTTAGATACCGTATTTATTTACATCATCCTCTGTGATGGTTGTTGCATCAAAACCTTTCTCATCCATGATGATGGTCTTCTCTGTGATTTCCTCGTTGTTCTGTAATTTCTGGATAACATCGGCAATGTAAGAAGCCTGGAATGGATTACACTGTCCATCATAGTTCCAGTTCTGATCTAACAGTTCCTGTAATGCCCACTTGTTGCAGTCAAATCCCATAACGATAACGTCTTTGCCAACACCGTGAGAAATATTTGCTTTGTCAAGAGCGGCAACAGCCCCCTTTGCCATATCATCGTTCTCTGCATAGATAACGTTGAATTTCTCTCCACTGTCGATAACGGACTGTACGATCTGCTGTGCTTTTTCTGCATTCCACTCTGCAGTCTGCTCATTTACAATGTTCCATCCTTCAGCTGCTGCTGTATCTGTTAATGCTCCGGATCTTCCTTTCTGTGCTGCAGATCCCATAACACCCTGAATGTGAATGATGTTATACTCATCAAGATTCTGTGCCTTTAACCAGTCACATGCAGTCTGTCCTTCTTTATCCATATCAGATACGATTGATGCTGCATACAGGCTTTCATCTGCATCGATAACACGGTCAAAAAGAATTACCTGTGTTCCTGCATCCTGTGCATCCTTTAATACGGAATCCCATCCGGATGTGTCTGCTGCGGAAAGAAGTAAGTAATCCACACCATCCTGAATGAATTTCTGTGCTGCTGTAATCTGTTCATCGTTCTTTAAGCTGTATGCAAATGATGCATCGTAACCGTTTTCTTTTGTAAACATGTTCTTCATGTCTTTATCGTTTGCGGTACGATATCCGGACTCGTTTGGATCATTGTTAATGATTCCGACCTTAATCAGATCTCCGCTCGAACCACTGCCGGCTGCTGATGTATCTCCGGCTCCGTCCTTTGTATCGGTAGCCCCGCAGGCTGCCAGTCCAAGTACCATCATTGTTGCTGTCAACATTGCTAAGATTCTTTTTTTCATACCCTTTTACCTCCCAATATGAAATCTTTTGTTTGCTTGTGCATTTACTATACCATCCGTATTTTTCTGTTTCAATCCGATTTATGCCTGTTTTAAACGGTTTGTAATATGTTTACAATACATATTTTGTATGATATCATCTAAAAAAAATACAAATTTATTTTTATGTGGAAAGATCTTTGATTTGAGGTGGAAAATCTTTTGATTTTATGGTATTTTCTGTAATTTCTGATGAGATTCTGTCTGAAATCTTATTGGTGAAAACGATAAATTTCTCTGGAAAAGTGGATTGTTTTTGAAAAAGGTAGAATCTTCTTTGATAAAAAAAATAATTACACGCCTGTTTCCACCAAAGAAAGGAAAAATTTTATGGCAATCAAATATAAATGGCTGGCAGGACACCTGCGCGAACAATTACCGGATTATACAGCCAATGGAATTCACCGGCTTCCAACCGAAGCTGCCATCAGCCAGCGCTATAAAGTGAGCCGCCAGACCGTGCGGCAGGCACTGTCCGTTCTGGAACAGGAGGGATTAATCGAAAAAAGGCAGGGAAGCGGGTCCTATATCACGGGACGCAGCCGCGGAGAAGACCGGATCGACCTTCTGCTCTCCAGTGACTCTGCTTATTTGTATCCGATGCTTTTGCATGACATCAAAAAAACACTTGCGGCACAGGGCTTTTCCACGACTGTACACATCACGGAAAACACCTTTTCCACAGAACATACTCTTTTACAGAAGATTCTCCACCAGCCGCCGCGCGCCCTGCTTGTGGAAGGTGTAAAAACTGCGCGCACGAACCCGAATCTGGATCTGTACCGTAAACTGCAGAAAAAGAAATGCCCTGTTCTCTTTTTACAGGAATCCTATCCGGAACTGACCAATTGCCCATGCGTCACCATGGATGACTTTGGCGGTGGCATTTTGCTCACCCGGCATCTGCTCGCCACCGGCCATACCCGCATCGGTGCGATCTTTCCTGCGGATATGCGTTCCGGACTTTTGCGCTGCCAGGGGATGCTGCATGCCCTGCGGGACACAGGTGCACTTCCGGAAGATTCCCTGATATGCTGGTATTTTTCCGATGATCCGGACTATGGCATACAAAAAGCGATGCAGAAACTCATTTCTTCCTGCACCGCTATTGTCTGTTATAATGATACCATTGCCTATGCACTTTACCGTGCTGTCTCAGACCTGCCACAGCCACCGGAGATTACGGTTGCCTCCTTTGACCACAGCTACCTGTGCCACTTTGGACACACAGAGTTTCTCTCCCTGACCCCGGCCGAAGCGCCTGGCAGCCGCGCCGCCGGGGTTCTCCTCCACCAGCTGCAGGGGATTTTAGTCTCTTCCACAGAAATTCCCTGGAAGCTTTAAATACTGCTGCGGTATTCACGCGGACTGCACCCCTGCGTCTTTTTAAATACAAAACTGAAATAATGAGGATCTTTGTACCCCACCTGTGCGGCAATTTCCGATGTCGGAAGTTCCGTACTTTTCAGTAGCTTTTTTGCCTTTTCCATACGTTTTTCCGAAATATATTCGGTAAATGTCTTCTGCATATTCTGACTGAAGACAGAACTTAAATAATTAGCGCCCACCTGTACCTCGCACGCAACGGTACCCAGCGATAAATTCTCACTCGTGTAATGCTCATCAATATAAGCAAGTGCTTTTTTTAACGTTTTACTGCTCAGATTGGTGTTCTGTTCATCACGCAGATCGATTGCCGTCTGTAAAATACTCAGGAAATATTCAAATACCTCGTCCTGCTGCACATGCACATTGGTTCCGTATTTGCCGATATGCGCCAGAAATTCTTCTTTTGTCACACCGTTTCGCTCCATAAACGCAATCGCCGTAAACCGGATATTAAGCACAACATAGTCACGGAATATCACGGAATGTATTACCTCGGATATGCTCTGCAGATAAGACTCTACAAAGTTGTATACTTCTTTGCTGCTTCCTTTTGCCAGAAATTCAGAGATAATTTCCGGTGACTTTTTTGTCGCATCTACTTCCGCAATCCGCGTGTCATCCTGCGCCGGCAGATAACTTTTTAATGTCTCTTCCGAAAGTACATGCATTTGCGGATACAAAAAACGATATGCACCATAATGATTTACACGATCATAACACTCTTTCAGCATCGACAGCCGTTCCACAGGCGTTCCCACAACAACATACCAGTCTGCATTGGCGTTTTGTGACTCGCAGTTCATCTGGATCTGTGCAATCGCCCGCTGTGTATAATCTTCCATTTCCTCCGCATCGCATTTGACTAAAACCCCATAACAGTTGACGTTCCAGCGAAACAGGATATATTGCGGAAAACGCAGAAAATACTGCAGAATTTCTTCCTGCAGGTGCACAAAAGTATTCATCTCCCGCTCGGAACCATTCTCTTTTTCCTGCTGCACGTACAAAAACAGCAGATTGTAACACGATGCTGACAGATCCAGCGACCATTTGGCAGCTTCATCATAAATTTCTGTTACACACAGCTCGCCTTCTAACACCTGCTCAAAGAAATGCCTTATGGAAAACTGCTCATATTCGTGCATTTCGTTTGCCAGTTTGCTCTGAAAATCTTCCTGCTCCTGCTCTGCCTCGATTTTTTCTTTTAATTTCTGCAGCACCTTGCGCAGACTCATTCTCGTAACCGGTTTCAGGATATACTGATCCACGCCAATGGAAATTGCTTCTCTCGCATATTCAAAA
>OLOD01001130.1_pt1 | contig 18029 bp, 16 predicted proteins | sample 1671921 | NCBI WGS metagenome assembly OLOD01 (sample SAMEA3136626, study PRJEB25190) | human gut metagenome | biome: human gut; feature: human-associated habitat; material: faeces | place: Austria | collected 2013
CAGCTAATCAATCTCGTTGTCGGATTCTTTGTCGGGCTTTCTTCCGGTGCAACCGTCATCATTGCACGCTACTATGGCGCAAAGAATAAAAAAGAATTAAATCTGGCACTGCATACAGCTTCAGCCCTTGCCATTATCGGAAGCATCATAATTACCGTATTTGGAATTTTACTTGCTCCCGCTATGCTCCGGTTTATGAATACTCCGTCAAATGTAATGACCGGTTCTGTCATTTATCTGCGTATTTATTTTGCCGGAATTTTCTTTGTCTTTGTCTACAATATTGGTTCGGCCATTCTGCGTGCCATGGGTGACTCCAAACGACCGCTTTATTATCTGATTGTCTGCTGCTTTATTAATGTATTTTTGGATATTTTTCTGGTCGTCGGATTTAATCTTGGCATTACCGGTGCTGCCCTTGCAACCTTATTTTCTCAGGCTGTCAGTGCCATTTTGGTAATTCGTGCTTTGATGAAACCAGAAGAAATGTATCAGCTTGAACCGAAAAAAATCCGCCTGCACCGATTTTTGCTTTTCTCTATTCTTACAATCGGACTTCCGGCAGGCTTTCAATCTATGATGTACAATATTGCCAATATCATTATTCAGTCCTCTTTAAATCATCTGGGAACAGATGCAATGGCAGCCTATACTGCATTCGGAAAAATGGACGCCTTTTACTGGATGATTTCCGGTGCATTTTCGGTTTCGATTGCAACGTTTGTCGGACAAAACTATGGTGCCGGAAAATATTCAAGGATGAAACGAAGCGTAACTGTCTGTCTTTTGATGGACCTTGCTGCCTCTCTGCTTGTAAGCCTGATTTTGATTTTCTTTGGAAACTATCTCTTCCGGCTCTTTACGCAGGATGCCGGCGTTATCAAAGTCGGAATGGAAATTATTTCCTTGCTTGCACCAAGCTATGTTTTATTTATCTTTATTGAAATCTTCTCAAGTGCCCTCCGTGGTATTGGAGATGTTATGATTCCCATGCTGATGACCTGTGGCGGTGTCTGCGTACTTCGTATTTTATGGATTTTCTTCGTTGTCCCGCATTTTTCAGGAATCCAAATTATTCTGATGTGTTATCCGATCTCCTGGGGTGTCACATCTATCCTGTTTATTATTTATTACTATATCCGCCAGAAACAATTCTTCAGCACACATAAAGAATAATCTAATAAAAGCAGTCTGCAGTCAAGTGGATATTCGCAATCCGCTTCGCTACTTGCTCATAACCAAATAGCTGCTACGCAGCTTATCAGAAGGGGCTTGCCCCCTCCTGATACAAGCAAGTCCCCACCCCTGCTTATTGCTTTTCGCAATTGAAGCAGGGGACTTACTTGATTTGGTTAAATTTTAAGCAGACTGCTTTTTTATCGATCCATCCATTTACAAAACAATATTGCCACAAACGTACTGACAAATGTTGCCACAATTGCCGGACCTGTCACCCCTGCCGGATTTGCACTTCCGTACTGGCTTCGATAGGCAATGACATTGACCGGTATCAACTGTAATGATGAAATATTTAAAATCAAAAATGTACACATTTCATTGCTGGCGGATTTGGATTTTTTCCCTTTTCGTTCTTCTTCCAGTTTTGCAAGTTCTTCCATTGCTTTTAATCCCAGAGGTGTTGCACCCCAGCCAAGCCCTAAAAAATTTGCAATGACATTAGCGGAAATATATTCCATTGCCGGATGTTCTTTTGGTATTTTGGGAAATAAAAAATGCAAAAGCGGCTGCATTTTCTCTGTCATCTTATCGATTAATCCGGAACTTCTCGCAATCTGCATGATTCCCATCCACATCGCTACAATTCCGGACATCGCAATACAAAGTGCAACCGCTTCTTTGGCACAGGACAACGCTGCATCCGTTACTTCCGAAAGCCTTCCTGTCACTGCGCCATACAAAATGCCGATGAGCATCATAGCTCCCCATAAAAGATTCAGCATACTTTTATCCTGTTTTGGCTCTTCTTTTTATTCTATACAAAAAAGAATCGGAATATTACTCGTCAGAATCATCATACTCATCAGAACCGCTATTATCATCTTCCGAATCATCATAGCTTTCAGCAGAATCGCTATTATCATTTTCCGAATCAGATTCTTCTGTATTTTCATTAGAAAGTCCCTGACTTCTTTGGGTTATCTTATTTAAGATTTCCGTTTCTTTCTCTCCCGCTGCCGGTGTCGGCTGATAATTATTATAGTCCTCTACCGAAGAAATACTGCATGGAATGATATTTGTCACATTATCTTCCTGCAGTTTTCCACCTTTTAGAGTAAAAGTCTGCTGGAAAATCATGGTATCCATATCAGATGGATACATATTTCCACCGAAGCAGAAATTGCCAAGACTGTATACAATATTTTTTCCTTTATACTGTTCAATTCCCTGAAGTACATGTGGATGATGTCCAAGCACCAAATCTGCTCCTGCATCAATTGCAGCATGCGCAAGTTCTACCTGCACATCATTTGGATACTCTGCTTTTTCCTCTCCCCAATGAAAACTCGCAATGATAACCTGTGCGCCCTCATCCTTCAAATCCTGAATATTTTTCTCCATAGAATCTTTCACGCCCAGACCATCTGCCAACACGTAAGTACCAACCAGACCAACCTTGATGCCTTTTACTTTCTTGATTGCAACCCTGTCATAACCAAAATTCGTAATTCCAGCTTCATCAAGTGCATCCATCGTATCGTTATAGCTCTGTTCACCATAATCTTTGCTGTGATTATTTGCAAGATTGGCAGCCTCCACAAATCCATCTGTCAAAATTTCCGCATAGCTTTTATCTGCTTTAAATGCAAATTGTTTATCCTCACGGGTTGTACTGTCTGTCAGCGTACCCTCAAAGTTTACAATTGTTAAATCATCTTCTTCAAAAACAGATTTTACATTTTCAAAGAAATAATTAAAATCTCCAACCTCATCATATTTTGCCGGCATACTGCCCTCATAAGCAAAATTTTCATCCGTTCCAAATGTACAGTCTCCCACTGCACTAATGGTAAAACTTACCGTTTTATTTTTTCGTTTTGTTGTTTTTTCCATTTCTTCTGAAATGGCTGTCTCTTCTTTTTGCTTCTTTCCTCCGGTCAACAGGTTTTTACATCCTACCAGAAGCAGTGTAAAAATCAATAAAACCACTAATACAATATCTGCCAGAATAATTGTTCTTGCCTTTTTATCCTCCGGCAGCTTTTCCTTAAACAACTCATATTTTTTCTTTAATTCCAGTTTCTTTAAGGCTTCTTTTGCTCTTTTAAGCCATTCTTTTGCCTTTTCGAACCATATTTTTGCCTTTTTGCTTAAGTCTTTTTTATCCATCTGCTTCATTTTTATTCCTTTTTCAGCAGTGCCTGATATACATCACGTTTGCTGATTCCTCTGTCTTTTGCCACCTTTTTCATTGCTTCTTTTTTGTCGATTCCCTGTTCCATGTAATGTTCCAAATGTTCCTCTAACGGCATCTCTTCCCATTTTTTCTGGGCTTCTTCTTCCATTTCTTTTCGGCTCTTTCCTTCGATTACAAGTACACACTCCCCTTTTGGTTCATGTTCTCCATACCACTTAAGGGCTTCTGAAATGGTTGTCACAAATGCCGTCTCATGTTTCTTTGTCAGTTCCCGACACACGGTAAGCCTTCTCTCTCCAAGGGTTTCAAATAACTCTTCCAAGGTACGAAGCAGGCGATGTGGTGCTTCATACATTATCATGGTTCGAGTCTCTGTTTTTAACTCTTCTAGTATTTTCTTTTTTTCTTTTTTATCCGACGGTAAAAACGCTTCAAACGCAAAGCGCCGTGTAGAAAGTCCGGATAAAGTCAATGCTGTAATGCAGGCTGCCGGACCTGGAAGGGATGTTACTTCAATTCCTGCCTCATAACACATCGCAACCAGTTCTTCTCCCGGGTCGGAAATCCCAGGCGTTCCGGCATCCGTAACCAGCGCAATATTTTTTCCTTCTAATAACTGTTCTACCAGATAATGCCCTTTATCAATCTTGTTGTATTCATGATAACTGGTCATTGGTGTTTTGATTTCAAAATGGTTTAAAAGCTTAATGCTGTTTCTGGTGTCTTCCGCCGCAATTAAATCCACTTCTTTTAATGTGCGCACCACACGAAACGTCATATCTTCCAGATTACCTATCGGAGTTGCGCACAAATATAATTTTCCACTCATAATTTTTCCTCATGATTTCTTCCGTAGATATCAAGAATTTCATCGGTATAAACACCCGTTTTTTCATACACAATCAATGGGCGTTCCACTTCAATCCGTGATTTTCCTCCACGCAGTCCTTCAATTAAGACCAGATTTGGCTCTTTGTCTGCATAAGGCTGTACCAGACGCATCCTCTTTGGCTCAATTTTATATTTTACCATAACCGACATAATTTCAGCCAGACGAAATGGTCGGTGTACCATATAAAATCTTCCTTTTGGCACAAGCACCTTCGCTGCCTGAGCTATGATATCATCCAGTGTACACAACGTTTCATGCCTTGCAATCGTCTTTGCACTGTTTTCTCCGGTTAGTCCATGACTTCCAATCATGTACGGAGGGTTTGTCGTTACGACATCAAAAGAAGCGCCGCCAAACACTGCACCTGCTTCTTTGATATCTCCGGTTACGATATCAATATCCTGTTCCAGTTTATTATATGCGACACTTCTTCTTGCCAGCTCTGCACTTTCTTCTTGGATTTCCAGTCCTGTAAAATATCCTTTCGGATATCTTGCTTTCATTAAAATAGGGACGATTCCTGTGCCCGTCCCCATATCAAGTACCCTCTCACCCGGCTTGGCTTTTGCAAACCAGGCAAGAAGGACAGCGTCTATCCCAAAGCAGAACTGTTTCGGATTCTGAAAGAGCATATAGCCATTTTGAAGGTCATCAAGACGTTCATTCTTGTCTTTCATTTATTTCTTCTCCAGTTCTTTTAAAGCTCTCATTTCCTCATCGCTGAGGCGGAATTTTTCTTTTTTCTGACGCGGTCTGAATTTTAAGTCTTCCACCGGATATTCCCGAATTTCTTTTTCGCCATCCACATCAACAACAACTTTTACCAGCTGTCTTAACACGCTGACACTGTGCACCTCTCCTCTTAAACCATCTGCGGTTGTCACTCTGTCACCGATTCCCGGAAGTTTACGATTTAATTCTTCGTAAGTTTCTTCCTCATTTTTCAGACAGCACATCAGTCGTCCACATACACCGGAAATTTTCGACGGATTCAACGACAGATTCTGTTCCTTTGCCATCTTAATGGATACCGGTGCAAACTCAGAAAGATAAGTGTGACAGCACAGCGGACGTCCACAGATTCCGATTCCACCTAAAATTTTTGTCTCATCACGCACACCAATCTGGCGCAGTTCAATTCTTGTCTTAAAGATAGCTGCCAAATCTTTTACCAACTCACGGAAATCAATTCTTCCATCAGCGGTAAAATAAAATAATACTTTATTATTATCAAAGGTATACTCGACATCAATTAGTTTCATCTCGAGTCCGTGCTCTCTGATTTTCTTTAAACAAATCTGGTACGCCTCTTTTTCACGCTTCCGGTTTGCCTCTTCTTTTTTGTCATCCTGTGGAGTCGCAATTCTGATTACTTCTTTTAAAGGCTGTACCACCTTTTCATCTTCCACATCTCTCGGAGCAAGCACGACATGCCCGTATTCCACTCCTCTCGCTGTCTCCACGATTACGTGGTCTCCAACACAAATATCAAAATCCTTCGGTGAAAAATAATAAATCTTTCCCACGTTACGGAATCTGACTCCTATTACTCTTGTCATTTATTAGTTCTCCCTGATTGTCAGGAACAATAGTTCCATCGTTAAGTCAAAATTAACATTCGCCTGCAGACGCGCTTTTGCAGTCTCAATCGCCTTGATAATATTCTCCAGTCCCTCATAAGAGCTCTTATCTGCTCTCTCTTTGATAAAATTGTATTCATCTTTAAAAACCAGACTATCCATTTCTTTGGTGGCCTTAAATAACAACACATCTCGAAACCATACTAAAAACAAATCCAGATACTCATAAATCGTATGTTTCTGTTCAGAAAGGTTTTTCAGTGCATCTACCATTTCATAAACTTCCATATCGCTTCCACGACGTAAGATACGGAAAGCCGCATCCATCATTTCTGTAAAATCTTCTGCAGTTGCAATCTGTTTTGCTTTTCCTACATTTCCCTGTGCAAATGCCACACTGACATCTGCCTGATAATCCGGTACATGCAGTTCTTCCATCAGATACTTACGAATGACTTCATCGCGCACCGGTTTAAAATTCAGTGTCACGCATCTTGAAGTAATCGTCGGCAAAAGTCCGGTATTATTGTTTGCCAAAAGCAGAATCACAGCATAAGCCGGCGGTTCTTCAATTGTCTTTAACAGGGCGTTTTGAGCCTGTATCGTCATCTTCTCCGCTTCATCTACGATATAAATTTTATAAGGACCGGTATACGGTTTGATTTCCACATCCGAAACCAGTTGTTCGCGGATTTCTTCGATACCAATCGAAGTCGGCTTTACATGCTCCACATAGATAATGTCCGGATGATTCCGGCTCATTGCTTTTCTACAGGAACTGCAATGCATACACGGCTCTTTTTTATGTTCTTCGCATTGCAATGTCATGGCAAATAATTTTGCCAGAAGTTTTTTACCGCTTCCTTTTTCTCCTGCAAAAATATAAGAATGTGAAACCTGTTCCTTCTCAACTGCATTCTGCAAATGACGGATTACCTCTTCGTGTCCCAATACTTTTTCAACTTCCTGCATTGCAATCACCCACCTTGTCCTAATAATGTCTTGTATGTTTCAAAATGATAACGTGATACCATAACATGATACCATTTCGAATATGTTCTCATTATACCACACGATTGAAATGCACTCAATAATTCCTTCTCTAACATTTCTATTAAGATTCTATTAAGCGTTTTTTGATATATGCTGTTATTTCACTCAGACACGTCTCTAAATTTTTATTAAAAAATCGTTTTTCAATTCCTGCCTGCTCTAATTTTTCTTCCGAGAAATCCTCCGCATCGGCAAGAAAACGACGACAAAGTTCCTCATAATGTGGTTCTTTCTGGGTTTCCTCTCTTGCAATGGCTCGTTTTAGACGCTCCCCATCTTCCACCTCCACATAAATCGGACACAGCGCTGATGCTCCATAATATGCTTTCAGATTCTGATAGGATTCAAGCGTTCCAATGGCAAGATAACTGGTTTTTCTTAAATCAACCGAACCGTCATCTGCTGTAAAATAAGTCCACGGTCCGTAAACTGTCTGATAGGTTCTTGCTTCAATCACTTTTTCTGCTTTATCAAATTCAAAATACTTTGCCTCATCTACAAAGTGGTATTCCTGTCCTTCTTTTTCTCCGTCACGAATCGGACGAGTGGTATAAAGCACCAGTCTTCCAAGCTTTAAATTCTCTGATTCCTGAAGCTTTCGATAGATGGTGTCTTTTCCGGAAGAACTTTTTCCCATGATATAAAATATTTTTCCCATAATTCACCTTTTTTGCACACGAATCTTCTGTGCATGATAATCAATCAATCCCTGTACTTCAAGCCCCTGCATTTTCCAGCTCTCTATTTTTTCAATCAGCTCTTTTGTTACCCTTTCTCCCGGCACAATACACGGAATCCCCGGTGGATAAAGATACGCAAACTCTGTACTCACTCTTCCTTCTGCTTCTTTTAAATTCACTTCTTCCCAGTCTGCATCCATTGCCTCTGCAATGGTACATATTGCATCTTTGTCTGTAAACTCAATTTTTGTCTGCGCTTTCTCCTTTATTTGACTTTCCGTCTCAGAATCAAGTACCGAATCAATTTCCAAAAGTGCACCTGCAAGCCGTGCAAATCCTTCTTCACTGTCCATCACGCTTGAAAGTGCAAGCACATAAGACGGAGCGGTCATTTCCATTTCTAACTGATATTTATCGAGCAGTTTTTCCCGAAGCATCTCTCCATCAATAGAAGTCCCCTTTGTTGAAATAATAATTTTAGAACAATCCATATCATAGACGCCATTTTTCCCGACTACTTCATCCGGTTTGACCAGATGCAGATGCTTCAAATCAGAAAGCTTTCTGCGGCACTCCTTTAATCGTACCGTGTATTCTTTAAATAACACTTCCGAAGAAGACTCCAGCAGTCGGATACAGGCATCCATACTGCTCATAAAAACATAAGACGGGCTACTGCTCTGATAAATTGAAAGAAACCGCTTCAACCGTTCTTCAGATACAAGACTGCCCTGCGTGTGCAGCAGGGCAGTTTGTGTCAATGAAGGCAAAGTTTTATGCAGACTCTGGATTACGATATCTGCGCCGTTTTCAAGTGCAGACTCTGGAAATGTATCTGAAAAACGAAGATGAGCTCCATGTGCCTCATCTACAATCAGTGGAATTTGATGTGCGTGTACAATCTCACTAATCGCAGCAATATCAGACACCATTCCGTCATAAGATGGCGAAGTAATCAGTACTGCTTCTATCTCAGGACAGACGTTCAAAGCTTCTTCTACCGCTTTCGGTGTAATTCCGCCGTTTAATTCTGTCTCTTCAAACACAGCCGGATATAAATAATGTGCATGCAGACGTCTTAAATAAACTGCATGATAGGCAGCTTTATGACAGTTTCTTGCCATCAAAATACTGCCCCCATCACTGGTACATGCTGAAATTGCACTTAAAAGCCCGGCGGTACTTCCATTTATCAGATAAAAGCTTTTATCTGCATGGTACAACTTTGCAACACGTTTCTGTGCTTCTAAGAGAATTCCCTCCGCATGATGCAGATTATCAAATCCGGTAATCTCGGTAATATCAATTTCATAAGGATTTTTTAATGTCTCAGGGCAGAAGCTACGCTTATGCCCCGGCATGTGAAATGGATAAACCTCTCCTTTGCTGTATTCATATAATGCTTCATCGATATATTTTTTCATTTTTTAATTTCTTATATTTGTCCGGTGGATGTTCACAATCCACTTCACTCTTTCATTCGGTTAACTTATCTTGCAAGTGCTTCCTGTACCATTTTCTGAACAGTTGCAAATACATCCTCTAATGCTACTTTTTCTCTTACAGATTTATCTCTTGTTACCACTTCACAGCATCCCTCTTTCATATTTCTCGGGCTTGCAATGATACGAACCGGAATACCCATTAAGTCAGCATCGCTGAACATAACACCGGCACTTACTTTTCTGTCATCGTAAAGTACTTCGATTCCTGCGTTCTGTAACTGTTCATATAAACCATCTGAATAGTTCTTGATTTCTTCATTGTCCGGACGTACACAGCAAAGGTGAACCTGCCATGGAGCAATTGTCATTGGCCAGATTGGACCATACTCATCATGATGTGCTTCGCAGACAGATGCAGCAAGTCTGCCGACACCAATTCCATAACATCCCATAATCGGATATTTTTCTTTGCTGTCTTTATCGAGATATTTCATTCCCATGCTCTTAGTATATTTTGTTCCGAGCTGGAAAATGTTTCCGACTTCGATACCTCTTGATACTTTGATTGCTTTTTTCTTACAACATGGGCAGATTCCGCCATCTACGATTTTTGCGAAATCATGATATTCTGCATCCGGAAGATCTCTTTCCATACAAAGCCCTGTGTAATGATAATCATCCTGATTTCCGCCACAGCAAAGATTGCATCCACCTTTTAAAGAACTGTCATATAAAACAGTTACATTTGCATCCATCTTGTAAGGTCCGATAAATCCTGGATGTAATCCACTTTCTAAGGTAATTTCTGCCGGATGAATTTCTTCTTTTAAGAAGTTTGTCAGTTTTGTTTCATTTGCTTCCAAGTCCCCTCTGATAAATAATACAACGTATTCATCATTAGAATTTTTCTGATATACTACCGCTTTACAGGATTTTTCTGCTGAGCTGTTTAAGAATTCACATACTTCTTCGATTGTATGCATATTTGGAGTGCTCACCAGTTTTAATTCCTGATATTCTTCAGCTTCATTTTCTACAATGTTTTCTGCTGCCTCTACATTTGCTTTGTAACCACATTCCGGGCATACTGCAATGGAATCTTCTCCAACCGGAGTCAAAAGCATAAATTCATGAGAAAGGCTTCCACCCATCATACCAGAGTCAGATGCAACTGCGATTGTTTCCGGAATTCCGGCTCTCGCAAAAATTCTTTCATAAGCATGATAACATTTGTCATAATATTCTTCCAAATCTTCCTGAGATGTGTGGAAAGAATACGCATCTTTCATAGTAAATTCACGTACACGGATCAGACCGGCTCTTGGACGTGCTTCATCACGGAATTTTGTCTGGAACTGATAAATCATAAATGGATATTTTGCGTAAGTCTGTCCATATTCTCTTACTAACTGAACCGCTGCCTCTTCATGGGTCATACCAAGTACCATTTTGCTTCCGTTTCTGTCTTTGAAACGAAGCAGTTCACTTCCAACGCTTTCATATCTTCCGGATTCTTCCCATAAAGATGCCGGCAGGGCAACCGGAAACTGTACTTCCTGTCCATCGATTTTATCCATCTCGTCACGGATAATTGCTTCAATTTTCTGGCATACACGACGAAGCGGCATATACTGGGAATAAATTCCGTTTGCCACATACTTCATGTAACCGCCTCTTACCATCAGTGCATGACTGTCGATAACACAGTCAGACGGTCTTTCTTTAAATCTGTCTCCTACAAGTTTACTTAACTTCATATTTACTTCCTCCTAAAAAATCTTTAAACTCAACAAAAAATGAAATTAATTAATGAAATAAAAAACCCTGAACTGACAAATTTCTTCAATCAGTTCAGGGCGAATATTCATCCGTGTTACCACCTGAATTCAGGATTACTCCCACACTCATAGATACAGAGTTTCCTCGATATCATTTCCTTTTAACGGGGGACTTCCGACAGTGTCTACTTTCTTATGCCTGACAAATTTCCGGCTCAATTTCAACCTGCAGCTCCAAGACCGGTTCGATACCATCTTATCAAAGCCTTCCACCAACCGGCTTCTCTCTGTACATAGGACTAATATCTACTATTTCTCTTCATCGCTTTTCTTATTTCAAATAATACTGCTTTCGATGGAATCTTAGCATATTTTGTACGTTCTTGCAAGCTGAAATTTCTTTTACGCAGTCAGATCCATTTCATACACTCAGACATGACACAAATTCCTGAAGCGCCCAGTTTTCGCATTTCCTCCACACATTCCCTCGTTGTTTTCATTCCCCCGATTGCAAACACCGGGATTTCCACCTCATCGCACACTTCTTTTAAAAATGCCGTTCCTCTCGGTTCAAGTCCCGGTTTACAGGTTGTCGCAAATATATGTCCGGCTGTCACATAAGAAGCACCCAGCTTTTGCGCTTTTTTTGCATCTTCTTTGCTGTGTGTAGAAACTCCCGTCACTTCAAACTTCTGTGCAATCTCAGGGTTTGCTTCTAAAACAGCAAGCGGAACATGAATTTTCGTGCATCCGACTTCAAGTGCTGATTCCGTATAAGTATGTGCAATACAACTTACCTTATGCTCCTCGCAAATCTTTTTTACCGAAAACAACAGTGCTGTATATTCACTTTCTGAAAGGTCTTTTTCACGCAGAATCACGGCATGAGGCTGATTCTTGCAGATTCTTTTCATCTGCCATAAAAACGCTTCTCTGTCTCGACAGAGTTTTCGATTCGTAACTGCTATTACCTGTTCTTTATACATAAACATAGTCATTCATAACCGGCTGAAGTCCTTCATCAAGAAGTGCCTCATAGACTTCTTCCACACTTCTTCCATCCGAGATTTCAAACTGGTCATCTCCTTTATTCTCAATCTCTTCTACGTGTTCTCCGATTCCCGTGCTGACTCCTGCTGAAATCTTTGTTGCTGCAATATTGACCAGATTATCCCTCACACGGGAGCACTCTCTGGTTGATACCGTAATACTCGAAAATGGCATAAACAGGCGGTAAGCACATACTACCTGAAGCAGCTGTGGTTCATGGACATCCATCGGATTAATCTTGTCATTATTGATAATCGGACGCAGTCTCGGACAGGAAAATGCAATTTCTGCGTGTGGATATTTTCTCTGGAGCAGATATGCATGCATACCTGTTGCAAACGCATCTTTTCTGAAATCATCCAGACCAAGCAAAGCGGCGAATCCAACACCTCTCATTCCACCTTTTAAGGCACGTTCCTGCGCATTTAAGCGGTATGGGAAAATTCGTTTATGACCTGCAAGATGCAGCGTTTCGTACTTATCCGAATTATAGGATTCCTGGAATACGGTTACATAGTCTGCGCCACATTCATGCAGATAAGCATACTCATCAGAATTCATCGGATAAACCTCAAGACCGATTACTTTAAAATATTTTCTTGCGATTTTACAGGCTTCTCCTATGTATTTCACATCCGAATATTTTCGACTTTCCCCAGTCAAAATCAAAACTTCCTGAAGTCCTGTTTTGGCAACTGCTGCCATCTCTTTCTCGATTTCCTGTGCATTTAATTTTGCGCGGTTAATTTTGTTATGGCAGTTAAATCCACAATAAATACAAAAATTTTCACAGTAATTTGCAATATAAATCGGTGTAAACATATTGACACTATTTCCAAAGTGTTTTTCTTTTTCTGCCTTTGCAGCCTGTGCCATCTGCTCTAAATACGGCAGTGCTGCCGGTGATAACAGTGCCGCAAAATCTTCCGGAGTACGGCTTTCATGCGCAAGGGCACGTTCTACATCCTTTGCGGTATATTTCTCATAGTCATACTCATTCATGGCATCAATGACCTGTTTCTGCACATCGGACTCAAGCACTTCCATTCCTTTTAAATAAGTCATGTGGTCGATACGGTTTTTCTTCTGCCACTCTTTAATTTCATCATTTAAAATACTCTCATTTACATGATTTTCTGTACTCATCTTTTTTTCTCCCCCCGCTCTTAATCCTGTAAAAATCCGGTAAGCGGAGAAGATGCACTTGCTCCTTTTTCCATGACACGTCCCATACCTGCCAGATAAGCGGCTCTTCCTGCTTCAATTGCTTTCTTAAATGCCTCTGCCATCGCCGGAATGTCACCTGCTGTTGCAATTGCAGTATTCGCCATAACTGCTGCTGCCCCCATTTCCATTGCCTCACATGCCTGAGATGGTTTTCCGATTCCTGCATCTACAATAATCGGTAAATCAATTTCATCAATTAAAATCTGAATAAATTCTTTTGTGCAAATTCCTTTATTTGAACCAATCGGAGAACCAAGAGGCATTACACACGCTGCACCGGCATCCCGAAGTTCTCTTGCCACATTTAAATCCGGATACATATATGGCATAACAACAAATCCCTCTTTTGCCAGAATTTCCGTTGCCTTGATGGTTTCATAGTTATCCGGAAACAGATATTTGGAATCATGGATGACTTCGATTTTTACAAAATCTCCACATCCGAGTTCTCTGGAAAGTCTTGCAATACGCACTGCTTCTTCTGCATTTCTTGCACCCGATGTATTTGGAAGCAGTGTGACATTTTCAGGAATGTAGTCTAAGATATTTGCCATTCCTCCCTCATTTGCACGTCTCAGTGCCAATGTAATAATCTGTACTCCTGCTTTTTCCACTGCTGCTTTGATTAAATCCAGGGAATATTTTCCTGAACCTAAAATAAAGCGAGACTCAAATGTATGTCCCCCAAGTGTAAATGTATCATTATTCATTTTGTTTTCCTCCATCTGGTTTTCTATATCCTATTTTTTCTTGTTTTATTTTCTTTTTAACTTTCTTTTTCTCTTCTCTATTTGCCTCGGATAATCAGTTCTGTAATCAGATTTGCCTGATGTGCTGCACAGATTGCAACTCTCGGTGCCATAAGCCCTCTTCCCTTTACCGGTTCGGTATGCGCATCCCCACATAAATAAAAATGCTCATTGATTTTTCTTGTCACAATCTCGTTGCTTCTTCCATAGCCTGCCATGCCGGAGCCGGCGACTAAAATCTTATCCGGATAATATTCTCCTACTCCGCTGACTAACATTGCTTTTGCTTCCGGACAGTCGAATGCTTCGCAGATAATGTCTTCATTGTGAAATAAAGTCCCTACATTTTCATCGGTCACTCTCACACAGTCTGTCTCTACCTCAAGGTATGGATTGATTTCCCGAAGTTCCTCCAAAAGTGCTTCCGTCTTGTATCTGCCAATATGTTCCATGCGATACTGCTGACGGTTTAAATTCGTAATATCTACTCTATCAAAATCAATCAGATGCAGATGTCCCACACCGATTCTGGTAAGAAAAAATGCAATATTAGAGCCAAGTCCGCCAAGTCCTGCAATCGCCACTTTTGCCTTATCTAATTTACTTTGAACTTCCTCCGAATGACGTTCAACAAGCGCCTCCCTGATTTCTTCTTTTGTTAACATCTCAGCCTCCTCCTACAAAACTTACAACTTCTAAAACATCTCCATCTGTTGTTAATGTTTCAGCTAAATGCTTCTTTGGAACAATCTTTCCATTACACTCTACCGCTACACGAGTCAGGTTGTAACCCATCTGCTCTAAGAGCTGTGCAATGGTGGTATTCGGAACAAAATCCCGCTCTCTTCCATTTACTTTAATCATTCTAAACTCCTCACTTTCTTGATGTACTTTCTTAATTTTCCTGTTTGGCATTTTGTAGAACATGTTTTTTATTTTTCATGACAAAACTTTTTAATGAAGTAAAAAAGAGTTCATGAAAGAAATACACCCGCGGTGGTGCACCCCTTCATGAACTCTCATTCAATCACTTGGTATTACTTATTCAATTGTCAAATAATTAAAAACATCGTACACTCAGAATCTTTCTGTGCTTGATTATGAGGATACATAAAAAAACGGGAAGTGCCAACTTCTGACATCTCCCGCAACATTTCATACGTCTGTCCCTACGTTGGCATTATCCAAATCAGGTTATGGGTCGAAGTTCTTAACTTCCTCTCAGCCTATCAAATAAGCTCCCCTTGTTTCTACCACTTTACTGTACGATATTCTTGCGTATTTGTCAAGTATATTTTCTCAGACTTTGAAACGATATCCAACACCCCAGATTGTCTCAATATACTGTGGTTTTGCTGTATTTAATTCAATCTTTTCACGAATCTTTTTAATGTGTACGGTTACTGTCGCAATATCACCGATGGATTCCATCGCCCAGATTTCTTTAAAGAGTTCGTCTTTTGTAAAGACACGGTTTGGATTCTGTGCAAGGAAGGTTAATAAATCAAATTCTTTGGTTGTAAAATTCTTCTCTTCTCCATTAATCCAGACACGTCTTGCTATCTTATCAATCTTTAAGCCGCGGATCTCGATGATATCATTTTCCTGTACCCCGGTTCCAATCAGGCGTTCATAACGGGCCAGATGTGCTTTTACCCTTGCAACCAGCTCACTCGGACTGAACGGTTTTGTCATATAATCATCTGCGCCAAGTCCAAGACCACGGATTTTATCAATATCATCTTTCTTTGCAGAAACCATGATAATCGGTGTGTTTTTCACATTTCGGATTTCACGGCAGATTTCAAATCCATCTACTTCCGGAAGCATTAAATCAAGGATAAATAAATCATACTCTCCCTCTAATGCCTTTTTTAATCCGACATCTCCGCGGTTTTCGATTTCCACTTCAAATCCGCTCAACTCCAGATAATCCTTCTCTAAATCAGCAATTGCCTCTTCATCTTCAATAATTAAAATTTTACTCATTTACTGATAAACCTCCTGGTATTTTCTTAAAACAAAGTACATGACTGTACCAATATTTTCCTTGCTGGTTGCCCAGACTTTTCCTCCATGATCCTCCATAATTTTCTTTACAATTGAAAGACCGATTCCACTTCCGCCTTTAGAAGAATTTCTTGACGCATCTGTTCGGTAGAACCGTTCAAAGATATTTGGTAAATCTTTTGCTGAGATTCCTTTTCCGTTATCTTCGATTTCTACCTGAATAAAATCTCCGACATCTTTTACTCTTAAATTAATTCGGCGTGCTCTGGTGCTGTCCATATATTTCAAAGAATTACTGGTAATGTTATTAATCACTCGCTTAATCTGTTCTGCATCCGCAATAACCAGCACCTCTGGTCCTACATAGTTTGAATAGTTAAACTCTACCCCTTTTGATTCAAGTTCCATTCCAATTTCTTCTGCACAGTCATTAAAAAATTCGGTTACGGAAATCTTGTTAAATGTATATGGAATTCGGTTAGTGTCCATCTTTGTATAAAATGTAAGCTGATTAATCAGACGATCCATATCGTTTGCCTTATTATAAATCGTATGGATATATTTATCCATTTTTTCCGGTGTATTGGCAACACCATCCATGATTCCCTCCACATAGCCTTTAATTGCTGTAATCGGCGTCTTCAGATCATGGGAAATGTTGCTGATTAACTCTTTGCTTTCTTTATCGAACTGAACTTTCTCTTCGGATGTCTCTTTTAAACGCTGACGCATTTCTTCAAAATCCTGACACAAGTCCGAAATTTCACTCACACCTTCCGGTGTAATCGAAAAATCAAGGTCTCCATCCTTAATCTTCTGTGTCGCTGTACGCAGTTTATCAAGCGGTGCAATGACTCCACGGTAAATCCACCAGGTCAGTCCAAGACCGGTAAGAATCAAAATCACCACTACAGAAATCATCATATTTTTTATCAGTGCCTTTAACTGCGGCAGAGTTTTTAAAATACTTGACACAATAAAGACACTGCCCTGTGTTCCATCTGGTTTTTCAAAATTAATCTGTTTCACCAGTGCCTGTACTGTTCCTCCCAGATAAAGTCCATCATTATCCTGTGCATCAATGGCTTCTTCGGAGTTCTCATCTTCAATTGAGGCATAAGGAGGCAGCCGTTTTACAAGTTCACTTGAATAATTTTCATTTCCATAATAGATAATTTGGTTTCCTTCTCTTACTAAGAGATAGGAATGTGCTTCCTTTAATTTGCCATTAATTTGATTTAAGTAATCTTCATTTTCTAATTCTTTCGTATCTTTTTTTGCCGTCTCCCTCAGCTCTTCTGCAATGTCATCGGTCATGCTGTTAATCACTTCTGCCGTATTAGAAAGTGAATCATAAGAGGCATTTTCAATTCCATATTGTTCTTCCATCACATTTAACTGATGCTGGCTGAATGCCCAAAATGCAACACTTGCGCAGATTAGCGGTTCGAGGATAATAACAAAAAAGGAGATAACGATTCTTGTTTTAAGTTTCATTGCTCCTTTTTCTCCTTTCCTGCCTGTTTTTTTAGTGTTTATCCCATTCCAAAACTTAAGATAAAATTTTTATAACGATAATTATAACATAAACCTCTTCTCTTTCTTGAAAATATTAATAAAACAAGTCTAAACTTTCTATAAATTGCTTTTTGTGTAAGCACAACCGCAATTTATACTTTTGACACTTACATCATATTATATCATAAAAAAACAGGAAATTTTTCATATTTCTACAAAAAACTCCCTGTTATTCTTATCTATTCTCCACTTTTTTTAGTGAATCTTAGAAATTCCTTTTATTAATCTTCCAGATATTTTTTCAGTTCTTCTACTTTATCCAGTGCTTCCCATGGCAGATTTAAGTCATTTCTTCCGAAATGTCCGTAAGCGGCTGTCTGTTTGTAAATCGGACGACGTAAGTTAAGCATTTTGATAATTCCTGCCGGTCTTAAGTCGAAGTTTTCACGAACGATTTCTGTCAGTCTCTGGTCGGAAAGTTTTCCTGTTCCAAAAGTGTCAACCTGGATAGAAGTTGGATGTGCAACACCGATCGCATAAGAAAGCTGAATTTCACATTTCTTTGCAAGACCTGCTGCTACCATATTTTTTGCAACGTAACGTGCTGCATAAGCTGCAGAACGGTCTACTTTTGTACAGTCTTTTCCGGAGAAAGCTCCACCGCCGTGACG
>OLOD01001146.1_pt1 | contig 17890 bp, 18 predicted proteins | sample 1671921 | NCBI WGS metagenome assembly OLOD01 (sample SAMEA3136626, study PRJEB25190) | human gut metagenome | biome: human gut; feature: human-associated habitat; material: faeces | place: Austria | collected 2013
CAGCCTGCACGGACCCGTTGAAGCCCTACAAAAGCTTCTTGCAGCCTGCACGGACCCGTTGAAGCCCTACAAAAGCTTCTTGCAGCCTGCACGGACTTTTTGAAGGAAATAGAAAACCAAAGGAACAAGCAGCCATTATTTTTTCATACAAATAGAACATCTCTCTTGACAAAGAGAACCCAAAGCAAAGCTGAGATCTACTACCTTTGCAAGTGAACATTAAATGAAAACAGTATGAAACGGATATGGTGTTACTTATTTGTGTTTTGCTTGATTATTCCGGCAAAAGCCCAGTTAACATGGGAAAGTTGCCAAGAGAAATCCAGGGATAACTATCCGTTAATCCGGCAGTATGCCCTCATAGAAAAGAGCCGGGATTACAACTTGGCCAATGTCCAAAAAGGAAATCTTCCGCAAATCTCCCTACAGGGAAAAGCCAGTTACCAAAGTGATGTGACTTCCCTGCCATTTGATATTCCCCAAATCCCGGATGAATTACAACCACGCGACCAATATCAGGCTGTGATTCATATTCAGCAGAACTTATGGGACGGAGGGAACATACAAAGCAAGAAGAAGGAAATAAAAGCGATATCGGAAGAGAAACAAGCCGAATTGGATGTCAATTTATATGCCCTGCGCGAGCGGATCAACCAACTTTATTTCGGGATCTTACTGCTAGACGAGCAAATCAAGCAGAACAAACTCTGGCAAGAACAGCTCTCAAGAAGTCTCAAGAATGTCAGTGCCTATTGTCTAAATGGAATTGCCAATCAGACAGATTTAGATGCCATTCAAGTAGATCAAATCAAAGCGCGACAAGAAGCTGTGGGCCTTCAAAGCAAGCGTGATGCTTATTTACGAATGTTGTCGCTCTTTATCGGTGAAACCTTAACCAATAATATCCAACTGGAAAAACCTGTCGCTTCAGGATCTTTTCCCAACGAAATCAAAAGACCAGAATTAACATGGTATGCGGCCCAAGAACAACGGTTACTCATACAGGAACAGCATCTGAAAACCCAATTGATGCCACAAGTAAGTCTGTTCGCTCAAGGAGGCTATGCCAACCCCGGACTGAATATGCTGCAAGATAAGTTTCAGGCCTATTATATAGTCGGAGCACGATTAAACTGGAATTTCGGAGCACTTTATACCTTAAAGAATGACCGTCTGAAAATTCATGCGGAACGGGATATGATAAGAAATCAGACAGCGACATTCCTGTTTAATACGAATCTGCAACTGACGGAACAATCATCTGCCATACAAACTTTACAAAAGCAGATGGAAGAAGATGATGAGATGATTCGCCTGCAAACCCATATCCGAGAAGCCGCCGAAGCCAAAGTTGGGAATGGAACCTTATCGGTGACTGATATGCTCCAGGAAATAACAAAAGAAAACATGGCAAAACAACAAAAAACCGTGCATGAAATCGAATTACTGATGAATATTTACCAGCAGAAACATATTACAAACAACTAAAAGAAGAAGCCTTATGAAGAAAATAAGTATTTGGATCATAGCATACATGATCAGCATGACAAGTTGCCACCATCAATCTTCGGAATACGATGCCACAGGAACTTTCGAAGCCACAGAGATTATCGTCTCGGCAGAAACATCCGGGAAACTGATTTTCTTCAACGCTGACGAAGGAAAACTGTTGCAAAAAGGAGAACAAGTCGGACTAATAGATACTGTCCAGCTTTATCTGCAAAAGTTACAACTACAAGCAAACATGAAATCGGTCGATTACCAAAGACCAGACATCCAGAAACAGATAGCTTCTACCCAAAAGCGTATTGAACAAGCCGAACTAGAAAAACAGCGGGTAGAAAACCTGCTAAAGTCGGATGCAGCTAACCGGAAACAACTGGACGACTGGAATACCGAAATACAAATATTGAACAAACAGCTGGAAGCCCAATTATCAACGCTCCATAATAGTACGGCCAGTCTAAATGAACAAAGCTCGTCGGTTGCCATACAAGTAGCACAAGTGGAAGACCGGTTACTGAAATGCCACATCTCCGCTCCTATTCAAGGCACGGTATTGGCTAAATATGCAGAACCTGGTGAATATACGTCTCCCGGTAAACCGCTTTTCAAGATAGCTGATACGGAACACATGTTCTTACGGGCTTATATCACTTCCAGTCAACTTTCGCAAGTTTCCATCGGACAGACAGTGCGTCTGTATGCCGACTTTGGAGATGACAACCGAAAAGAATATACAGGAACAATCTGTTGGATTGCTAATCAAGCGGAATTCACACCCAAAACCATCTTGACAAATGATGAACGGGCTAATCAGGTATATGCCGTCAAAATAGCGTTCCACAACGATGGTTCTGCCAAAATAGGAATGTATGGAGAAGTTAAATTCACAACCCATGAAACCACTGATTGAAGTCTCGCATATCAGTAAGCGATACCAGCACATACAAGCACTGGAAGATGTATCGTTTGCTGTTAATCAGGGCGAACTGTTTGGGATTATCGGTCCGGACGGTTCTGGGAAAAGTACGCTTTTCCGCATTCTCACCACGTTATTGCTACCGGATCAAGGACAAGCGCATCTCAACGGCTTGGATATGATAAAGGATTTCCGGGAAATACGAAAATGCATCGGTTATATGCCCGGTAAATTCTCCTTATATCAGGATCTCTCCGTAGAGGAAAATCTAGATTTCTTTGCTACCGTATTCCAGACAAGTATCGAACGGAATTACGAACAGATCAAAGATATTTACAGTCAGTTGGAACCTTTCCGCAAACGACGTGCCGGAGCTTTATCTGGAGGTATGAAACAGAAGCTAGCTCTTTGCTGCGCCTTAATTCACCAGCCTATCGTTTTATTTCTGGATGAACCAACCACCGGTGTCGATCCTGTTTCCCGTAAAGAGTTTTGGAATATACTTCACCGGCTGAAATCGCAACAAGTCACCATTCTTGTATCAACTCCTTTCATGGACGAAGCGCGCCAATGCGACCGGATTGCATTTATTCAGGAAGGACGTATCAAAGGCATAGACACACCGGATGTCATCCTCCAACAATTCCATGACATATTGTGTCCGCCGGCTCTCCAGCGAAATCGGCGTATGGACACAGAAACAACGATCATTCAGGTAAAGGATTTGGTGAAACAGTTCGGTAACTTCAAAGCGGTTGATCATATTTCATTTGAGGTGAAACGAGGAGAAATCTTCGGTTTCCTGGGAGCTAACGGAGCCGGAAAGACAACTGCTATGCGTATGCTTTGCGGACTCAGTAAACCAACTTCCGGAAAAGCTTTTGTTGCCGGATATGATGTCAATACACAGGCTGAAGATGTCAAGAAACACATTGGTTATATGAGTCAAAAGTTTTCTCTATATGAAGATTTGAAAGTATGGGAAAACGTCCGTCTGTTTGCCGGTATTTACGGTGTTCCGGCATCCGAAATACCTATACGTACAGATGAGATGTTGCAACGGATCGGCCTGAATAATGAACGTGAAACGCTGGTCCGCGAACTACCGTTGGGCTGGAAACAAAGGTTGGCCTTTTCGGTATCCATCATCCATGAACCGGAGCTGGTATTTCTGGACGAGCCGACCGGAGGAGTAGATCCTGCCACTCGCCGTCAGTTTTGGGAATTAATCTACCAAGCGGCCGAACGGGGCATCACGATATTCGTCACCACGCATTATATGGATGAAGCCGAATATTGTGACCGGATCTCTATGATGGTGGATGGAAAGATCAAAGCCATTGATACGCCGGAACGACTCAAACAACAGTATCAAGCACAGAACATGGACGAAGTATTTCAACAATTGGCACGTGGTGCTATTCGTAAATCAGATTGAATCATGAAACAGTTTTTTGCCTTTATCAAGAAAGAGTTTTATCATATTCTACGGGATACTCGTACGATTATGATCCTCTTGATCATGCCTGTCATACAAATCATCTTGTTTGGCTTTGCTATTTCTACCGAAGTCAAAAACATTCGGACGCTTATTCTGGCTCCCAACTATGACATAGCCGTACAACAGATCGTGGACAGATTGGAAGCGAACGAATATTTCCAAATCATACAAATCGTCCATTCGCCTGAAGAGATACAGCAGGCTTTCCGCAAAGGGAATGCCGATCTGGCCATCGTTTTCCCACAACAATATAGTAACCGGATTTATAACGAGGAACAACACATACAAATTATAGCAGACGCATCCGAACCGAATTCAGCTGTCATACGAAGTAATTATGCACAAAGCATTTTGGCACAAGCCGAAGCCCAGTTAAAAGGTTCCGGTTCGTTGCCAACAGTTATTCCCAACATCCAGTTGCTGTATAATCCGCAGATGAAAAGTGTCTATAACTTCGTGCCAGGTGTCATGGGACTGATCCTGATGTTGATTTGTGCCATCATGACTTCCATTTCCATTGTTCGGGAAAAGGAAACCGGCACCATGGAAATTCTGCTTGTATCACCAGCAAGGCCGTTATCGGTGATTTTGTCGAAGGCTGTTCCTTATTTTCTGCTTTCGATCATCAATCTGACAACGATCTTACTTTTATCCCGTTTCGTACTCCATGTACCGATTGCAGGGAGTTTACTTGGACTGCTGGCGGTCTCGTTACTCTTTATTCTTGTCTCACTTACATTGGGACTATTGATCTCCTGCGTCACCGAAAAGCAAGTAGTAGCACTGCTCATCTCCGGTATGCTGCTGATGATTCCTACTATCCTGCTATCTGGTATGATTTTCACCATAGAAAGCATGCCGCCCATTTTACAGTTCCTGTCCAACCTGATTCCAGCTCGTTGGTACATCGAACTGGTCCGTAAAATCATGATTGAAGGTGTTCCCTTATCATTACTATATCCGGAAATCGGTATATTAATAGGGATGGGATGTGTATTCATGTTCATCACCTATCGTTTATTCAAGAATCGGCTGAATTAAAAACGTATTACTTATGTTAAGCTATCTGATAGAAAAAGAATTCAAGCAATTGTTCAGAAACAGTTTCCTGCCGAGACTCATCCTGCTGTTTCCTTGTATGCTGTTGATTGTATTTCCTTGGGCAGCCACACTCGAAGTACAAGATGTCCGCCTGGCTATTATTGACCAAGATCATTCACAGACATCCAGACGACTCATCCAACAAATCGAGGCCTCTCGTTATTTCCGCCTTCAGCACATGGCGGTATCTTATGAAGAGGCGTTTCAGGCCATCGAAAAGGATCAGATTGATATTATCTTGCAAATACCTATTGATTTTGAGAAAGAGCAAATCTTAGGTAAACCAGCAGAAGTACAGATTGCAGCCAACGCCATCAACGGCATGAAAGGAAGTCTGGGTAGTTCTTATCTGGCACAGATCATCAACCGCCAATCGGATACTACCTCCATCCGTTACCTCTATAATCCGCATCTGGACTATAAACATTATATGGTACCAGCCTTGATGACTATGATGCTTTTCCTCATCTGCGGTTTCCTGCCAGCTCTGAACATCGTCAGTGAGAAAGAGAATGGTACTATCGAGCAAATCAATGTCACACCCGTAAGTAAAGTTGTCTTCACATTGAGTAAACTGATCCCTTATTGGCTCATTGGTTTCTTTGTACTGAGTATTGCCATGCTGTTGGCTTGGCTTATCTACGGACTTATTCCTGCCAGTTCACTTTCTACCATTTATATCGGTGCCGGTATTTTCATCTTCTTAGTGTCTGGCGTGGGTATCACCATTTCCAACTATTCCAGCACCTTACAACAGGCCATGTTCGTTACATGGTTCTTCGTTATCATCATGCTTTTGATGAGTGGACTTTTCACTCCTGTCGGGAGTATGCCGGAATGGGCACAATCCATAGCGGCATTCAATCCTTTAAAATATTTTGTAGAGTTTATCCGGATGGTTTATCTCAAAGGAAGTAGCCTGGCAGAAGTCGGTAAACCATTGGGTTGCCTACTGGGATTCGGCATCTTGTTTAACCTCTGGGCTGTGTGGAGCTATCGGAAACAACAGTAACAAATTTATCCGAAAGACATAAAAAAAGAGGATTCAATATGAATCCTCTTCCTTGGTTGCGGAGGCCTGATTCGAACAGACGACCTTTGGGTTATGAGCCCAACGAGCTACCACTGCTCCACTCCGCGATCTCGCTTTGTAATCATTGTTCCTTGATTACGGGTGCAAAGGTAGAAAACATTTTTCATTTTGTCAAGTATTTCAGTTATTTTTCCTCTTTACACTCTGTAATCAAGAGAACAATATACATGGTATCAATATTTTACCATTATGTTAAATATTATCAAATTCGGAATAATCATCCGCTTCATACAAATGCAGACGGTTTTTCAGGCGAAAAACTTCCGCTTGCAACTGTTCAACTCGTTTCAACAAATGATGGATTGCATCGATTCCCTCCAAGTTAATGGACAAGTCATAATACATCCGCGTGTATTGCTCAACATCTTTCAACTGCGAAACCGGCAAGTAAGATTCGTCGTTCACTACATTCAAATCAATCAGTCCGCCTTCATCCAGCAACAGGATAAACTCCGGATCAATATGACATTTCTGACAGTATTCTCTGACAATAACATATTCTGTATCCATAATTCTTGCGTATTAAGTTATGAAAGCTGTTGTATCTGACGGAACAGACGCTTCTGTTCTTCGTTCCAGTGAGTCGGAATGTTGACCGTATATGTAACAATCAAGTCGCCATACGTTCCCTCCTGCTTATAGACCGGGAAGCCTTTTCCCTTCAACCGAACCTTGGCATTGTTCTGCGTGCCGGGTTGAATCGTCAATTTAACTTTACCATCCAACGTATCCACGATCTGTTCTCCACCCAATACGGCCGTAAACAAATCCAACGATACGGTCGTGTACAGATCATTGCCTTCACGTTTGAACCGGGCATCTGGCGTAATGACAAAAGTAATATACAAATCGCCGGCCGGACCGCCATTCACACCGGCACTGCCCTGACCTGCCAATTTGATAGTTTGTCCATCGGCCACACCAGCCGGAACCGTAATCCGTAAATTCTTTCCATTTACCGTCAGAATCTGCTTATGCGTCTCGGCTGCTTCGCGAAGTGTCAAATGTAATTCGGCTGAATAATCCTGTCCGCGGAAACCATAACCAGCCTGTCGTTTGCTTCCTCGCCGCGAACCGAACAACGATTCAAAGAAATCCGAAAACTCTCCCTCCTCATCGCCGTCACCTGTAGAAGACCAGAACGAAGTATGGAATCCACCTCCATTCTGCTGATTTCCATAAGCCTGCTTTTGTGCTTCATATTCATCGGCATGTTTCCAGTTTTGGCCATATTCATCGTATTTCTTCCGTTTTTCGGGATCACTTAAGACCTCGTTGGCTTCATTTATTTCCTGGAACTTCCGATGTGCATCCGGATCATTCGGATTCAAATCCGGATGATACCGCCGAGCCAGCTTCTTGAAAGCCTTTTTAATGTCTTCCTGAGAAGCATCCTTGCTCACACCTAGAATGTTGTAATAATCAATATAAGCCATACTCAAATCATTTATTTATTAAATAATCTCTACAAGAAATATTCCAAATCCGATTTCTGCCATATAAATATCGTTAACAGCTACAGATCAGGCCTTGTACTTGATCCAACGGATAAGTTCGGCTATAGATGGCTTCTTTCCGTACATCAAAATACCCGTCCGATAGATCTTCCCCGAAATCCATACACAACCGTAGGCTGCTATAAAGAGCAAAACCAAGGAAAGGATATGTTCCCACAAAGGAATATCATAAGGCAAACGCACCATCATCACGATCGGCGACGTGAAAGGAATCAACGAACACCAGAAAGCCAACGGACCGTCCGGATTTTCCACACTGTAAATACCGGCATAGAAACCGAACAGAATGAAGATCATCATCGGGGTCATGAACTGATTGGCATCTTCCGGCTGGTTGATGGCACTTCCGATAGCTGCAAACAGAGAGGCATACAGAATATATCCTCCTATAAAATACAACAAGAAGTTGATACCCAAGGTCGCAATCGGAATGGAATGAATGATATCCTGTATCTTCAATACCGTCGGGTCAGTAGAAGTCATCATGGCAGCCTGATTCATATTGCTCGACATCATCAGATCGGCTGTTTGTGTTGCATCTCCACCAAAGAGGAACAAACTGCCCGATACCAATACGACCGTCAGAATTCCCCATAAAAAGACCTGAGTCAAACCCACCAGGCCGATACCGACAATCTTGCCCATCATCAGGTCAAACGGCTTAACCGACGAAACCATCAGTTCGACAATACGATTGGTCTTCTCTTCCATCACACCCTGCATCACCATCGAACCATACATCAGGATAAACATATAGATCACGAAGGTAGAGACAAAGCCGATCGCTGTCATCACTTCTGCCGACGAACTACTTTCAGAACCATCGTCTTCCCACTTGACTGTCTGGATATCGAATGAAACCTTGCAGTCGTCAATGATTTGCTTCAAATCCGGTATCTGATAGGAATCCAACTTTTCCTGTTCCAGCATAGCCGATAACTGATTATTCACTTCCCGCTTCAATCCCATCGGAATCTGTTTCTTGGAATACAAAGTTGCAGCTTCCGGATGTGTAAGTAGATCGTCTGAGATAGCAAGGAAGGCTTCGATTTCCTTATCTTCACTCTTCCGATATTCTTCCATATCTCCTTCAGCCGGGAGAAAACGGTATTCATCGGTATTCTTGAATGCGGAGGCATATTTACCGACCTGATCCAATACGGCAATATTCTTTACCTCGTCGCTCTTCAAGGTTGCCAGCCAAAGCGGTACAAACACCATGGCTGCAAAAAGGACAGGTGCCAAAAAGGTCAATAAAAGGAATGATTTCTTACTTACGCGCTGTAAATACTCACGCTTGATGATTAGTCCTAGTTTACTCATGATCGGTTGATATTAAAGGATGGTTAGCTACTACTTGAATAAAAATATCGTGCATAGACGGGATTTCTTCCTGGAAAGAAACAATGTCCAGCTGACCAGCCAGCTGACGGAGCAATTCAGAATTGGAAACGCCCTTCTGCTTCTTGATCCGGATTTCCAGTTCTCCGCCCGTTAGCTCTTTCCGTCCTTGCTCTTCAAACAAAGCAGAATTCAATAGCGGCAATGTCTCCGGACCTTGTTTTACCCGCAAGGCATATTGATAAGACTTAAACTGCTCGCGAACTTCCTGCACTGAACCCTTCAATACAACATGCGAATGATTGATCAGCGCGATATGATCGCATATTTCTTCTACCGAACCCATGTTGTGTGTTGAAAAGATAATCGTATGTCCTTTATCTTTCAGTTCAAGGATTTCCTGTTTCAGCAAGTCGGCATTTACCGGATCGAAACCGCTGAATGGTTCGTCCAGAATCAGGAGTTTGGGCTCATGCACAACGGTAATAATGAACTGAACCTTCTGTTGCATTCCTTTGGACAGTTCTTCCAGCTTCTTGTTCCACCAAGGCATGATGTCGAACTTCTCAAACCAGGCTTGCAAACGTTTCTTGGCTTCCTGGTAAGACAGGCCTTTCAGCTGTGCCAAATAAATGGCCTGCTCTCCTACTTTCATTTTCTTGTACAGACCACGTTCTTCCGGCAAATAACCGATCTGGTAAATATCGTCCTGTACAGAAGGGCGGCCGTTGAACAAAACGGAACCACTGTCGGGCGCCGTGATGCGGTTAATGACTCGGATCAGTGTTGTTTTTCCGGCTCCATTCGGTCCCAGCAGACCGAAAATCCGGCCTTCGGGGATCTGAATACTGACATGATCGAGTGCCAAATGATTGGCATACTGCTTGACCACCTCTTGGGTTTCTAATAAATACTCCATCTTTATCTTTCATTTTTATAGTTTATTCTTTTGTCGGTTTACATTTTCAGGATAATCCGCTCTCCCAATTCCTTCGAAAGAACCTTTTTAATCTCATTCAACTGCGCTATTTCCTTCATTACCGTCATGATTTGTTCCGGATCAGCCGACGAGAGTTGCTTCAACTGTTCCTGCTTTTCCTTTAACTGACGCATGATATAGGCTTCCTTGAATGCGAACAAATCCCGTACCACCAACTGATCCAGTTTGTCTTCCTCCTGTTCTACTTCCTGAAACTTGAAATGATATTTGCTCAACTGGTATTTCTCACTCATCAGGTTGGCGGCAACACGACTTACCAACGGATCGGGATGTGCCAGAAAATAACGATGGGCAATAAAAGCCTCTTCACCGCAACGGTTGGCAGCTTCGTCGAGCATCTGCTTGAATATCGGTGTATAGAACGACAAATCATCCCGCTCCAGATCATCCCGGATGAACTCGGCCACCCGCATGACAATACGTTCTTTCGTTTCCTCATCTACGAAATCGTATAAAACCCGTTCTCCATAACGTACCACATAACGCAGCAAAGCAATCTCGAATGCTTCATACGGCGAACGTTGCCTTGTCATTACCCGGGTTTCTTCCACAGGAGCCGATGGCGGAATTTCCGGCATCACATCGGATTCCGGGAACTCTTCTTCCGGAGGTGGCGGAAAATCCGGAGGCAACTGTCCGGAAACCGGTTCGGCTGTAGCGACCGGCACTTCCTGCATCTGGCCGGACGGCTCCGCAATGGAATAATCGGGCGGCAGAATCTCCGTTTTCGAACGATTCGTTACCGGAACCGAAGGCTTCTGTTCGTTTTTCGACAAGCGTTGTTTATTGACCTGGTTCAAGACGACCTGTTCGTCAATCTCCATCATGGCACTACACTCCCGGATATAAATCGTACGCGTTATATCATCCGGCACAATCGCAATGGTCCGGATGATATCCCCGATCAAGGCCGCCCGCTTGACCGGATCATTCCCGGCATCGGCCAGCAACAACTTCGTCTTGAAGCGGATAAAATCGGTTTCATGCTGACGGATAAATTCAGTAAACTCGGTCGCGCTATGCGAACGGGCAAACGAATCGGGGTCTTCTCCATCGGGCAACAAAACGACTTTCACGTTCATGCCTTCGTCGAGCAGCAAATCTATACCTCGAATGGCTGCCTTAATACCGGCGGCATCGCCATCATATAATACCGTAATATTATTGGTAAACCGATGAATCAGGCGAATCTGTCCATGTGTCAGGGCTGTTCCCGACGAAGCCACTACATTTTCAACGCCCGACTGGTGCATGGAAATCACATCCGTATAACCTTCCACCAGATAACAACGGTCGGCTTTCACAATGGCCTGCTTGGCAAAATAAATACCATACAGCTCATTGCTTTTATGATAAATCGGACTTTCAGGAGAATTGACATACTTGGCTGTCTTCTCATCTTTCTTTAAAACGCGTCCGCCAAAAGCAACGACTTTCCCACTCAACGAATGGACCGGAAAGATAACACGTCCGCGGAAACGGTCATTCACATTCCCGTTCTCATAAGCAATCACGAGTCCGGTTTTCTCCAAGTATTCTTTCTTATACCCTTTCCGCAAAGCTTGCTGATACAAAGCATCCCGCTGGTCCAGACTATACCCCAACTGAAACTTCCGAATCGTATCTTCGCGGAAACCACGTTCAATGAAATACCGCATCCCGACAGTCTTCCCTTCCACATGCTCATGCAGCATCTGTGAAAAGTACTGTTGTGCCCAGGCATTCACGATAAACATACTTTCCCGGTCACTACGGACTCGTTTCTCTTCGTCACTCAGTTCCCGTTCAGCTATTTCTATATTATACTTCTTGGCCAAAAAGCGAAGTGCGTCAAAGTATCCGATCTGTTCATGCTTCATAATGAAATGAACAGCCGTTCCGCCTTCACCACAGGCAAAACATTTACAGATATTTTTGGCAGGAGAAACATAAAACGACGGAGACTTATCGTCGTGGAAAGGACAAAGCCCTACATAATTGACTCCTCTCTTCCGAAGTGTAACGAATTCAGAAACGACATCCACGATATTCGCGGCATCCAATATTCGGTCTATAGTAGGTTGATCTATCATCTTTATCTGTTTCCTTATTTTATAGACAAATGTACGACATTATTTGACAAAGAAACCTTTTTAATATTACTTTTGTCGAAACTATAAACATACAAACATAAACAACGCATAAACTCAACTTCTATGAATAAGTTATTACTCTTACTGATCGGACTTGTCGGCCACTTGTTTCTCCCAACAGATTTAATGGCCCAATCAGGAACAAACAGCTTTACGCTTCCAGTCATTCCAGATACACTTCAGACAGTTGAGTCGCGTTCTTCTTATCTGGTAGCGCACTATTGGGATCGTTTCTCGTTTGCCGACAGTCTGCAATTCATGAACCAGCCGGAAGTTGTCGAGCAGGCTTTGGTAGATTATGTGGATCTTTTCCGCCTGGTTCCGGCAGCAGAAGCCGAAAACTCGTTGTCGGCTCTGATGGATAAGGCATCCGTCACCCTCAATGGATTCTTATTCTTTTACAATACCCTGGAGAAATATCTTTATGATGCTACTTCGCCGATGCGAAACGAGGCACTATTTATTCCGGTTCTCCAGAAGATGATGGCGTCGGACAGACTAAACGACGACGACAAACTGCGGCCCGCCATGTTATTGAAGTCGGTTAGCAAAAACAAAGTAGGCAGTACGGCAGCAGACTTCAGTTATACAAAATCTGACGGCAGCCAGCACCGGCTTTCCGAACTGCAGACTCCACTCATCCTGCTTCTTTTCTTCGATCCGGAATGCGACGATTGCCACCAAGTCATCCTACGTCTGGAGAAAATGACGCAGCTCAATCAGCAAATCTCGGATAAGCAATTAACCATCCTGGCCATTTATCCGGGAGAAAACAAACGCTTATGGCAAACCATGGCACAACAGATGCAGCCGTCGTGGGAAATAGGAATGGACGAATCACAGGCAATCTACGGAAAAGAGCTGTATGATATTCTCGGTTTCCCGTCCATGTATTTGTTAGATCAAGATAAAACAGTCATACTCAAAGACTGCAGTCTGACTGCATTGGAAAAATACTTCGAGACCGACGCAAATACACATAAATAGGTATTGCAAAACAACGTAGGTCTTTCTACTTTTGCTTGGGTTAGAAACGAATATATACAATTAAACAAACGAGAAATGGCAAACCATCACGAACATACACATCATCACGAGCACCACTTGGTGCCGGCTTCGCTGAACAAAATATTCATCTTCTGCATCGCGCTCAACTTGTTGTTCGTCGTTATCGAAGCAGGTGTCGGGTTTATCTACAATTCATTGGGATTACTTTCCGATGCAGGCCACAACCTGAGTGATGTATTCAGTCTGCTGCTGGCACTGATTGCATTTCGGATGGCAAAACTCCATGCTACCCATCATTTTACCTATGGATACAAGAAGGCTACAATTCTGATTTCGCTGGTCAATGCCGTGATTCTGCTGGTTGCCGTAGGTGCCATTCTGATTGAAAGTATTTATAAACTGAAACATCCCGAACCGGTATCGGGCGAAGCCATCAGCTGGACAGCCGGTATCGGTATTCTCATCAACGGACTGACTACTTGGCTATTGATGCGAGACCGGAAGAAAGATTTGAACGTACAAGGAGCATTTCTCCACATGATGATGGATACACTCGTTTCCGTAGGAGTTGTTATCTCGGGCATCCTGATCAGTTACACCGGTTGGAACTGGATTGATTCAATCATCAGTCTGCTCATTGCCGCCGTCATCCTGTTTTCTACCTTCGGATTATTGAAAGAAAGTCTGTTTCTCTCCATCGATGCCGTTCCATCGTCGGTACATCTGGAAAACATTCAGCAGGAAATCGAAGCCCTTCCTCAAGTCAAAAGCTGGCATCACCTGCATATCTGGGGAATCAGCACTACCGAGAATGCCGCTACGGTCCATATTGTTTTGAACAATATTACAGAAATGGAGTCGGTCAAGCCCCGTATCAAACAAATTTTCCTTTCGGCAGGAATTTCACACAGTACCATCGAATTCGAATCAGCCTCCTGCCAATGCCAGGACCTGAAATGCTCTTGAGCCGGCCTTCCGCACCAGATCTTTCATCAACGAAACGATGACCTTCCAGCCCAAAATATGCCGGTTTTCATATTTTTGACAGATGTCGTAAAGCTTTACCATATATGTGCTAAAGCTTTTTGACGGATATGGAAAAGCTTTAGCACATCTGTCAAAAAATTAAAACCCTACGAGAAACCAACGACAATCACCCGTCGATTACACTTCTCTTATAAATCTTTCCGTTCTTTTCCAGCTACCAATCCCGGTTCACGCACCTCGGTTCCTTTGGCACGCGTCAGGTTATCGCCCAGTTCCTTACGCTTTTCGTCGGCGATCTTCATCAACTTGGCAGCCCGTTCCGGATACTGATGCAGCACATTGTAACGTTCTCCGGGATCACGTCGCAAATCATACAGTTCGCTGGCACGCAGTTCGACAGTTGCCAGGTTACCGGGTTTTCCGTCGTTGCCCGGAGCATAAGCTCCGTAGGTTACGTATTTATGCGGAAAGACCAGTTTAAACTCACCGTCGGTTACCGCTTCCAAATCATTCCGATTATAATAATATACAAACGATTCCCGCGGATTGGCCTGTTCATCGCCTTCAATCAAAGGCAGAATGCTAACGCCATCTATCTTTCTGGGAGGTAACGGAGCTTCAGCAATCTCGGCAAAAGTAGGAAGCAAATCAATGTTGGAAGCCAACTTATTGCAAATCGTTCCAGCCTGCGTATGTCCTTTCCAATACATAATACAAGGAATCCGGTTTCCGCCGTCGAAGGTTGTAGCTTTTGCTTCCCGTAATCCGCCAGCCGAACCGGCATGATTTCCATAATTCGCCCATGGACCATTGTCGGAAGTAATCACAATCAGCGTCTGCTCTTCCAAACCCAGTTCTTTCACCGTCTTCCAGACTTCTCCGATACTCCAGTCTATTTCCATCATGACATCCCCAAAAAGTCCCTGCTCACTCTTACCTTTAAATTTGTCAGATACAGCCAACGGAACATGAGGCATACTATGTGCCAAGTAAAGGAAGAAAGGCTTATTCTTGTTTTTCCGGATAAACTGAATGGAACGCGTCGTATAATCAGTCGTAAAACAGCTTTGATCCGTATTATAACCTACCACCTCATTCCCGTCGTAGGTAGGAAGATCCGGGAAATTGAATATCTCACCCTGCTGCGGATGAAACGGCCACATATCGTTCGAGTAAGGCAAACCGTAATATTCGTCAAAACCATTCTGTAACGGAAGGAAAGCATGTTGGCTTCCCAAATGCCATTTTCCAAAGATAGCCGTACTATAACCTTTCTGCTTCAAGACTTCACCCAAAGTCATTTCATCCGGATGAATCCCATAATTTGAGTCAGGACCGGGAGCACCGGAAAAGCCAATGCGGTTCGGATAGCAACCCGTCAGCAATCCGGCTCGCGAAGCTCCACTGATAGGCTGGGCAGCCAGGAAATGCGTAAAGCGGACTCCCTGCGCCGCCAATAAGTCGATTTGCGGTGTCTTGTAACCATAAGCACCGTTACAAGAAAAGTCGCCGTAACCCACATCATCCAGATTCACCAAAATAATATTCGTATAATCCGCTGCAAAAGTCGGAACCATTCCAACACTAAGCAACGTACCTAAAAGCCATTTCCTATTCATGATATATAGATTTTACAAAAGATTTTACTTCGATTATAACTGAGTCAATTCACCAGTAACGGAATTCATAATAAAACCGCGCACTACTATGTCGGAAGGAATCAACGGATGATGCTGTACCAGCTCAACAGATTCGTGAACAGCCTTCTCGGTATCGTCGAAACCGCTCAACCACGATTCGAAATCGATCCCGCAATAACGCATCATATCAATATGATCTTTCGAAATACCACGTTCCATCATGTGATGAATCATCATGTCACTGTCCATATGCTGAACACCGCAATCTGTATGACCGATAATCATAATTTCAGTCACACCCAATTCATAAATCGCTACCAGCAAACTACGGATTACACTATCGAAAGGCTGAGAAATTGTTCCGCCTGCATTCTTGATGATCTTCACATCACCATTCTTCAAGCCCAAAGCTGCAGGCAAAAGTTCCGTCAACCGTGTGTCCATACACGAAACAATGGCTATTTTCTTATCCGGATATTTATTGGTTATATACTTCTCATACCCTTTGCGTTCAACAAATTCCCGATTATACTTCAAAATATCTTCTAACATGGATTTTTCGTCTGTTTGATTCAACAATATAAATGAGGTAAAAAAGCGTTCAAATTTACAGAGATTTTATTTGGCTTGTTTCTCTTTTATACTAAAACATTTTAATAAGCCTATTTTTTGCCTTATATCAAGAAAAGCTTTTTACACTAAAAAAAACACGAAACACATATACAACATATCAAATTAGACAGTACTTTTGTGTCGTAAAACATAACCGTTAAGCACAAAGAAGAAGTTAGAAAAGGTTCTTTCATAACAACAATGAAGCGTCATTGTTAAGAAAACAAGTTCGGACTACTTTAGTACACTAAAGAAATTCAGGACTTTGTAAATGGCAAAAGATTGTTTAGGTAAACGAGAGAAAGAAGATTCGAATAAGGTTTTTAAGAGGTAGGTTTTCGATTTTACATTGGTTGATTCGTTGATGTATTTTTTAGGTTTTTATTTTGACAGAATCTTCTTTAGAAACGTCAAAAGGTTGATTTAAAAGTAAAAGTATGAAAAGGTTGGTTTCTAAATGGATGAAACTCTCTTCCAATTGCTTGACTTTGATCGGTAAATTGGAACTGATGAAATGGGGATATGGTAATTATTAATCATATCCCTTTTTTATTATATATTGTCTTGCTCTCTTGATTTAAGTTTTCCTATCTTTTTGATCCATACATCCTGATAAAGGAAATATATTAACAACACCCTAACTTCCATTTTTGATAAATCTTCTATCAAATTTATAAAGTCGGATTGTCTTATTTTCCATTTCTTTGTATAGAATCACCTAACAACATACTCAAATGAAAAAATTTTCTCTGCTTATCGGTTGGCTGCTTTATGCGTGTATCTGCCAGGCAGCTTCATTAAAAGTGTTCCATCTGACATGCGAACATATTCAAAATCCATTGGGAATCGACCAGCCACAACCTTTGTTAAGCTGGAAGTTGGAGTCAGACGAACGAAATCAATATCAGTCTGCTTATGAGATTCAGGTTTCGACCGACCAGGAAAAGCTGGAAAAAGGGAAAGCTGATGTCTGGAACAGTGGACGGATAAAAAGTGATGAAACCTTATTGATTCCCTATGCCGGGAAAAAACTGAAATCATTTACCCGTTACTATTGGAAAGTAAGGGTTTACAACCAACAAGGAGAAGCATCTGATTGGAGCGAAACGGCCTGGTGGGAAACAGCCATGTTAAAAGCCGACGATTGGAAAGCATCGTGGATCTATGATGGAAGTCAGGCTCCTTCTGATCCGAATGACTTCTACAAAGACAATCCTGCTCCCCTATTCCGAAAAACTTTTCAGGCAAAAGACGGTATTCAATCAGCTCGCTTGTACATAGCCGGTATCGGATATTATGAAGCTAGCCTGAACGGTCAACGAATCAGTGACAGAAGACTTGATCCCGGATGGACGAATTATGACAAAGAAATCTTATACAGTACGTATGATATACCGAGATGCTCCAAACAGGTAAGAATTGTCTGGGCGTCGTTTTAGGTAATGGCTTTTATAATCCGATTCCTATGCCGATATTCAAAAACCTGCGAGAATACCTGACCATTGGACAACCTTGTTTGAAAGCCCATTTATTGAT
>OLOD01001150.1_pt1 | contig 17838 bp, 8 predicted proteins | sample 1671921 | NCBI WGS metagenome assembly OLOD01 (sample SAMEA3136626, study PRJEB25190) | human gut metagenome | biome: human gut; feature: human-associated habitat; material: faeces | place: Austria | collected 2013
GCCGTGCAGGTAATTCCCATAACCTCTGCAAGTGTATTCATAGAACTTCTGACACGCCACGCTCCCGTGCCGCAGGACAGAAGCATGATTCCGACACGCCCAATGATAGATGCCTTCTCCGTCAAGCTTGCCTGCGTGACAGGTATATCCTCACCGTTTTCGTCCGTATATTCATGCCACGCAATATCCATGTGATTTTTTCTGATCATCTGCTGCATGATTTCCACATCCCTGCTGATTTTTTAGCTTTTAAAGTCATTTTGCCTGCGCCTTCATTTCTGCCAGAATTGCTTCACGGCATCCCAGTCCGATGCCATTTGCAAGCTCAATCGTTTTTTCCATTTCCCGCTCAAAATGACAGAACGGGAGAAAAATTCCGAGGGTGCTTGTATGCTTTTCAACTCCATTCTCATCTCGTTTGCCATAATACATCAGCGCACGCGGAAGTGCTTCCTGAAGCCGCATCAATGCCTCCCAGACAATGGCATATATTTTTTCTTCGTTGATCTCGAATTCTATCGATTCCGGGAAATTAAACATCAAAAGGATTCCTCTGTGTTCGGAAACCTTTCTTGTCTCGATCTCGCCCTCATTGCTGTAGAAATGATTCTCCCTGAAACCATCCGCCATATACATCTGATAATCCGGGATTTCGTTCTGCTGTTCAAATAATTTGCGGAACATTTTGTATTTTTTCTCCCAGAGGTGAAGTTCGGATTCATCGAGAAATTTCCCGTTTTCATCCGTCAGTAAGATTGGATTTTCCACACCTTTATCGTTGAAACGGATCGGAATCAAAAAAGAATTCCGAAGAAGATCAAAGACGCTGTTGTTGCATACTGCCATCATAAATGCAGATAAATCTTTGTTTTCGTATGCATTAAATAATGCTGCCGCAAAAACAGTTCCCGGGATATCCGTTCCGGCACCTTCACTTTCTTCTGCAGATGGAATTGCAGCAAAAAAAGTATTCTTCAGGCGGTCGCATGCACGGGGATTTTTGAGGATCTCGTCAAAAATCTGCTCCGCCTTTTCTTCTCTTGGAAATATTGTGCCCATATTAAAGCCTCCTTTTAAGGCTTATTATAGGAGGATGGGTAGGGAATGTAAAATTCATCTATTCTATATTTAATATAATAGATTGGAATATAAAACAGGCCGGAGCTGTGTCCCGACCTGTGTAAATCATAACTTATTTTGATGTGCTGTCCTCATTTTCCTGTGTTATCACATACATTTTCCCTGTTTTTTTGTCTTCATAGACTTTTCCCCGTGACTCGAATCCCCCTGAAACATTTCCATCTTCATCGATCACACCATAGTCATCAACTTCCTGAAGCTGTTCCTGCTTCAATTCTTCCGCTTTGGTATTTGTACCGTTTATATCAACATTATAAAAAGAAATAATAGCCATCATAAGCCCACAGGCCAGAACCAGCATCGCATCCACCAGATTGGCAACACCTTCCATCGGGTTTTGTTCTTCTTCGTCAAAGAAACTATTTTTTCCTCTTTTTCCAAGTCTTGAACCTCTCATAAACTACCACCTCTAAAGTATACTTTCCATAAGAAGCTGTATATTCTGCATATTCCGGTTATACCAGCGTTTGCGGATCCCGGTCAGTACACTGCAGACCGCTGCACTGATCACGCCGGCAATCGTTGTGTCAAATGCCATTTCCATAGAACTCGAAAGCGTCTGCACATCTCCTGTTCCCAGTGCAACGATTCCCGGTCCAAGCGGAATCAGTGTTCCCATAAGTCCGAACATTGGTCCGAGTTTTACGACCAGTTCTGTCACATGAAGAATTTTTGCATATCGTGCCTCCTGCGCTTCCAGAAGTCTTTCGGCTACAGCCTGCCGCATATCCTCACTCATGTTCTCTGCATTGAGCAATTCCCGAAGCATCTGTTTTTCCTGAGAATTCAGAAGACTTTCTTCAATCAGCCGCTGCTTTTCTTCTTTATCTTTTCCATATAAACTTTCCGCCAGCGCTATACTGTTCAGTTTCCCGTGACGTATTTCAAAACAGCTCTCCACGATCACATGCCCAACCTGTACTACTGATATGATCATCAGAAGAATCAGTACCACATTACACGGAATCCTGATCGCCTGTCCGGCTGTATGAAGTATATCTACCAATGAATAATTCATTATCTCCTGTCCTCTCTCTGTCTGCTATTTTACTTTTGCTTTTTTTACTTTGCTCCATCCACTGTATACAGTCTTGCCGTATGCTTTCTTAAATGTCCGTATACGAACATAATAAGTCTTTTTACTTTTCAGTTTTTTGGCAGTTCCGGAAATCGCCTTTGCCGAAGCTTTCACTGTTTTTGCACCTTTAAAATTCTTTGATGTTGCATACTGAATCTGATATCCACTGATATTTTTTGCTTTTTTCCATCGAATAGTCAGCGTTTTTTTCTTTGAAGATTTTACAGAACTTAATGAAGTTTTCTTCGGTGTCAGATTTACCGTAATTTTTCGGATACCTGCTTTAAAGGAAGATGTCTCTGCTGTTCTGACTGTGATTACCGTACTTCCCATGCTTTTCATCGTAATCTTACCGGAAGCACTGACTGTCGCTACTTTTTTGTTGGAACTTGCATAGGTAACTTTTCCGTTGCTGTCAGATCTGATTCCCAGATTAAATGATTTTTTTGCAAATTCCCGGCTGATCACATTGCTCCCTGTAAAGCTTACATCTTTCTTGTCCGGTGTTACATCCGGCTTTACCGTTGGTTCTACCGGCGGAACATATTTGTTCTTTTCAAGAACGGGACGGATTTCCGCAATTCCCCTGCGCAGTTCATTCACTACATCTGTCCGCAGAAAATCCGCTGATAATTCATAACCTTCTTCGTCTGTCGCTCTCTCGGATGTTTCACTCACCGTATATCTTCCCATTCCGTCAAAATACAATGGGAGATTTTGCGGATATCTGGTCTGAATACGCTGTACTTTGTCAATCATATCTTTATATGTAAAAAGCTGATCTGATACGGATGCATTATAGTCTCCGACATCCAGAGAAATTTCTTTTGCCCTGCTTATGTAATAATCTGCTGCTTCGTATGGATACTGTGCAACAAGCCGCATTTTTCCCCTTGTTTCTCCGGCACTGTCCTTTATTTCCAGCCAGTACTCTCCTGCTTCTTTTGCATACAAAGTTCCTGTTGTTTCTGTATCTGCTTTGTAATACAGTTTCTGTGAAGAATCATTCACCGGCATATCCACATAGAGCTGTGTCGGATCTCCGTTTTCATCCCAGCCTTTCAATTCTGCTTCCTCAAGATTCCATTTTGCAGAAAGGATCTCCGGATTTTCACGATTCCATCCGTCAATCAAAAGCGGTGTCTTGCTGCCGTATGCACATGTGGCTTTTTTATATCCTTTTCTTTCTATCTTGAATTTATAGACAGTCTTATTTCCTGCTGCATCCGTCAGGATTCCGTAAAGAGCACATTCTTCTCTCTGTGCCGACTGTCCCAGTACAAAACAGCCTACATCGCCCTCTGCATAATATACATTTTCTTTTAATGTAAGCGGATCTTTGATTTCACCATTTTCCAGAGTTCTGCCTATCACAAGATCTGCTCCCTCTGGAAGCTGTGCACGGATTCGCACATGATTCTGCCCTGTATTTTCAGCATCCGATGCACGAAAAGCCACCTCGACCAGTTTCATGTAGATGCCATCCTCTGAAATTTCCTGATCGGATATCTGTCCGGTACGTACTCTTCCGTCATTTAGCTGGAACAAAAATCGGGTATCTTTTCCATAGTTGGCACTTGTACTGAATGTAACTTTGTTTCCATTTCCGTACCCCAGCACGGACTGGCCTTCTGACAGTACATCTCCTGTATTATCAAAACTCAGGGCAGGATCACCGTCCTTTGTACAGGTAAATGAAACTGTTGCAATGCTGATTCCCTGAATGCTCTGCGCACGCAAAGCTCCCTTTGTACGTCGTCCGAGCATCACAAACATCCTGTTTTTATCTGCGTCTGTCTTCTGATATTCCATCTGAAAATCCTGATGGCATTCAATCGAAAGATCACGAACCCCCGCAAGATTCAGATTTATCCCGACCGTATCTATACTTCCGCTGTACAAAAGCAGTGCTGCCATCACTTTATCCCCGGCTTTGCAGTCAGACTGTGAAAACTTCAGTACAATTCTTCCATCATCTTCCGTATGAATGTCTGAACTGCTGAGCGCACCCGAAAGAAGTGAATAATCCTGCATATTGATCTTCTGATCAAAATTGAGATCTCCGACAGCTTCACTTTCATCTGACGACACTTCTTCTTCATTTCCAAAATAACGGTTTTTCAAAAGTGCTTCTATATCTGATTCTGTGACCTGACCATCTTTATTGACATCGCCTAATTTTCGTACATGTACTGTAAATTTCGGAAGTTTCTCATCTTCTGCCAGTTTGTACACATCCGGGATCTCCGGATAAAACTCATAATCCCCGGCAACATCCGGTGTATATTTTTCTGAGCAGTGCCAGACCGGATTAAATGCTACAGTACCATTATTTTTTGTCGCCCTGAGCACAATACCCGCCTGACTGATATAAGGTATTTTATCTTCGGGTGTTCCATTTTGGACTGTGCATTCCTGTTGCTGGTTTCCATAATATTCTACGTCTCTGATCGTGTTCCAGCTCAGTGCTTTGCGCAACACATTCATATCCGCAAGCAGATCCGTTCTGGATGTCCGCAGATTCATCGTCAGCTTCAAACATCTTTCATAGGAATTCTTTACCTCTGGATCATTCAACACAGCTGAATTTTTTTGGACTTCTGCAAGGATTTTGTTTAACCGCACCCTGTCCGGTTTCTCAAGTCCGTTCTGGCTGAAATACTCTGTGTCACCTTCCACATCCAGGCCATAAGTTACCATTGTAAATTTCCACTGAAGGACACTGCCGTCTGTCGGCTGGACATCACAGGAAGAAACATTCGGCTGAACACCGTTGTAATCGTATACCCACCCTGACTGTGCACAATAATCCTTTTCTCCCAGATATTCCGGTGTGTTATCTTTCTCGTAAAGTTTCAGATTTTTCTTCTGCATAATTTCCCGGATATAATCAGGTACATTTATCGCACCACGTCCCGGATCTGATATTTCCGAAAGATAAAAACCACTCTGTATACGACCATCGTAATTGTACCTTCTTCCAAGCTTTGTAAGCTGCCGCACCGTAATTGTCGCCAGCGTATCACCTTCGTAAAAATCCACATACTGTGGTTCCATGATAAAGCCCTGTCCAATTGTTGCCTTTTCGATTGACATGACAATCTGGCCTTTTGCTTTGCTTTCTGCATGGACTGTTGTCATATTTCCACAGAAAAGTACAAAGAAAAGTGCAAACAACAAAGCAATGAATATCTTCAGGCTGTTTTTTCTTCCTGTCCGAAATCCTCTTACATCATTTCTTTCTGTCATCGTTTCTGTGCCTCCTGTATTCTCTGAATCCCCCGTAGAGCAGCAGTAACGCAATCATCACTCCCAGAAAAATAAATTCCCCTCTGTGTGACTCTACCGTGTCTCCGACAATCTCGGCTACTTTCCATCTGCTCTTTTTTCCTGTTCCATCGGAATCTTTTTGCTGTTCCTGCGCGCCTGCATGCTTCTGTATGTCAGAACCTTTCAATGCTCCGCCGGACTTTCCTCCATCATTATTATGCTCCACATCACTGGTTGTCTTATTTGTATCCTCGCCTGATGCTTCACCGGCATCACCTGACGATTTCTGTTCCTGCTGCCCCATGCCGTTTCCACTTCCATCCCTGCTGCCACCGGAACCGGAATTCTTACCATTGCCTTTTTTGCTGCTGTTACCGGAACTGCTTTTTCCATTTCCGTTTCCGGATCCGCTGCCGCTTCCATTTCCGTTTCCGGATCCGTCTCCATTACCGTTTCCATTACCATTTTCCTGGTCATCCCCACCGGTATTTCCCCCATCTTTTGGCGGATCTACGATTATTGTGATCGTCTGCATCGGAGTCTGAGAAGTATTCTGCGCCAGTTTGAATTCATCTGACGGTGCATTGATCACTGACAGAAATCTATACGATGCCGGAGTATTTCCGTCATATCCATCCAGGTCTTCCCATCTGACCGGTATCTGTATCCTTCCGCCTTCATCGCCGGCTGTTATGTCACGATACATTTCCAGATAACCGGGGAAATTTAATTCAGATCTTAGGGTTCCGTACGGAACATGCTGTACCAGAACAGATTCGTCCAGCGGAATCGTACGTTTTACCTCTATGGGCAGTGTTTTAGCTTTACGTGTGACGGTGATCACTGGATAATTCACACCCTCCATAACCACATATCCTGCCGGTAATTTCGGTGTAAACCGATACACTGTTTCTTCATCCACAGATGTCTGCCAGGTCGGTCTTGATGTCCACACAACACCGGATATCGTCACCGTTTTTCCGTCTATCACAGCCTCCAGTGTTCCTGGTTGTTTTACATTCGATATGGATGCTCCGTTTTTTACATTCTGAACTGCCACACTCTCATCAAGAGGAAGAAATGCCGTGATTTTTTTGCCAACCTCTGACCGATTGAAGGTATCTTCCGCGCTCTGAAGTGTTTTGACAGCTTCTGTTATAATCTGCAACTCTTTTGACGACAGTTTGCCTGCATCTGCATAAGTATTGTAAACCTGCCGTGCACTGCTGATGGCAAGTGACAGTGCCTCTTCGGCACCATCTGCATAAATTCTGCTTCCACTCTTTGCAGAATCAAGAAGCTCCTGTGCAATGGATATTTCATTTTTCAAAGATAAAATACTGTAATATACAGAAACTGAAATCTGGGCTTCATAGTGCGACTTTCCATTGTCATAGGTCACCTGCACCGGTGTTGTCCCCGGGTTATTCAGTCTTACCGGGAAACCGGATCCCGATGTCGGCTTGCCTTCCTCAGAAATCACATCTGTATTCTGAATCTTTATCTTCAGTTTTCCCTCACTGATTGCCTGTGAACCGGTAATTCTTATGCCATTATCATAAATATCAACAGATGCAAGTACCAGAACCATCACACGATCCGGACGGGAAGGCACGATCATAAAGCTTGTATTCCGATAAATATCCGGTACGATCATTCCTGATTTACCGTTTCTCCAAACGGTGATCCTGTAGATGTCAGATGTGATCTTATCCGGCGCTGTAACTCTTATTTCTACTGTGAAAGAGTCTTCACTGTAAAGATCATTGGCAGTATAATCTGCTACAAGATAGCAGCCATTGGAATTTTTCTTTATATCATCCGTCGTAACACCGTGCATTGTGCTTCCGCCATATACTCTGATCTGCTGCCCGCTGTCACTCTCTTTTACTTTCATCCATAAATGGTTATTTGAAAGTGCTTCATCAAATTCCTGATTTGTAAGTTTTACTGTATATTCCTTTTTATCCGGTGCAAAATCTTTTATGTAATCTCTGCCATCCACACCATTAATAAAAAGAGAAATGCCATCCAGCGCTGTATTAGCATTTGTCTCCGGATCATCCACCGGATTTCTGTGAATACGGAAAGTCACCGTCAGTATGCCCTCGACCTCTGCTTCATGGCCGTCTTCCCATCTTTTATATATTCCATAACATTTCAGATAAAAAATGTTATCACCTTTTTCAAGAGACAGTGGTTTTGAGTCAATAATCACCGGCTCTCCGTCTTCTCCTCCTGCAAGCATAAAGGAATCTATCGTTTTATTATTTTTATCTGTCAGGTCTGCATGAAAAACTTTGTTTTCTCCCGGTCTGACACTCATTCTAAGTCTTACTTTACTCAAATTGGTCGTTGCATCGTAAACTCTTGAGTTACCCTGTACAGTAAGCTTACTGATGTTCGCAGTATCTTCCTGCTTATTTGAGTTTACCAGCGTATACTGTCCGGAATAATTTGTAATTCCATAAAAATAAGTATGAAACTGATAGGTTGTTGTTTCGCCTGTTTCTTTTCTTGTGAGCGTCACATCATTTTCACTGCCGCTGCCTTTATATGGGATCACCAAAGTGCAGCCCCCGTTCGCATTTACTTCTGTCTCTTCTCCGTTTACTGTCACAAGCACATCCGGGTCTACGGTTGCTCTCATAGTCCTCAGTCTTCCCTCCGGGCCATTATCCAGAAAATGATACTCATATATATCCGAACTAAATGCCGGACTCATCTTCTCCAGATTGCTGATATTATCTGCTGCCTCCAGTGTCAGGATCTGAGGTGCACCCTTTTCAGCCGGAACCGGAGTTGGTGTCGGTGTTACTTCTTCTGTCCCCGGTGTCGGTGTTTCTGTCGGTACTACATCTTCCTCATTCGAATCCGGAATCGGTGTCACCGTCTCCTCTTCCATCACAGAAAGATTGCCCGTTTTCTCCGTCGCCTGCACATATGTATTTGTAAACAGCATGGAAATCATCACTGCCATGCCTGTTGTTTTCAAAATTAATTTTTTTATCCGCATATTTCCTTTTTATAGAGAAAGTCACAGGGGAAAGTATCTTCCCCTGTGAGTATACAATATGTTTTTCTCTTATTTCTTTGCTTTTACCGGTTTTGCTTTACTCCAGCTGCTATATACGTTTCCGCCAGATGCTTTCTTATAGCTACGTACTCTTACGTAATATTTCTTACCTTTTTTCAGACCTTTTACAGATGTCTTCACTGTTTTGTTTTTCTTAATATTGACTGTCTTTACTACATTTTTGAAAGATTTATCCGTGGCAACAACGATCTGATAACCGGTTGCTTTTTTGTTGCGTTTCCATGTTACCTGAGCCTTTTTGCCTTTCAGTGCAGTTGCCTTTGCAGAAAGTTTTGCAGAAGGTTTTACTGTAACTGTAATCTTCACAGTTTCTGTTGCCGGAAGCTTTACCGGTAACTGTAATTACTGCACGTCCCGGTCCTTTTACTGTTACTTTACCTTTCTTATTTACGGTTGCAACGTTCTTGTTGCTGGTCTTATATGTAACAGTTGCTTTTACATTTGTCTTCACCCCAAGGCTGAATGCTTTGTTTCCTTCTGTCTTTGTGACAGATGTTTTTGTCACATTGAGGACTTTCTTTATAACAGTTACATTGACACTTGCTGTCGCATCCTTATAGTTCTTTGCAGATGCTTTTACTGTGATTGTTGCTGTACCTGCTTTAAGAGGTGTTACATTACCCTCTGCATCAACAGATACAATCTTTGCATCGCTGGAGCTGTATGTAAGAACAGCGCCCTCACGTCCGGATGCATTCAATGCAAATGCCGCATCTCCCTCTGTTTTTGTGAAAGAGGAGACCGGAACTGTAACTTCCTGCTCTGCCGGTGCAATCGTAAATGTTACTTCTTTATTTCCTGTAAGAATACCTTTACCTGTAACCGCAACAGTTGCAGTACCTGCATCTGTATTATTCTTGTACTCTACTGTGTACTCATCTGCTGCTACAACTTCATCACCGTTTTTGACTGTAACTTCCGGTTCTTTTGCCTGTCCATCATAAACATATTCTGTCTGGTCAAGTGTTATCTCACAGTTTGCTACATCTGTCGGATTAGCTTCCTGTAACTTTCTTGTGGTCTCTTTGGCTGTTTCATTTACCATATCAACAGTCAGTGTGCCTTCATTATATGCTTTGTCAAGTTCGGCAATCGCTGCATCTGCTATTTTCTTAAGTTCTGCCTGCTTTTCTCCCGGAGCGCTCTCAACCATCTTGTTCAGAGCATCCTTTGCATCCTGTAAACCATAAATATGCGGCCATACTGCTTTTGCAAGCTCAATTGCTTTTGAAAGTCTGGCGCTTTCGCAGTCATCAGTCCAGACAGCTCCGGTATTTCCTGTAATTGAATAATCCCAGCCGCCTTCCTTGTCACTGCCTATATTTACAGCCGTATTCAGTTCTTTGATCAGATTGTAGAGGTCTTCTGCATCCTGCTTCATATTTTCCGGGAAAAGGCCGGTAAACTCTTCTGCTTTCTCACATGCGGAAATGGAAACATTTCCGTCCTTTCCACCTTTTCCATATTTTTCAAGAAGTGTTTTTGCTGCCCCTGAGCCATATTTTGCCTGTGCATAAAGCTTATATGTTGTACCATTGTACGTCCATTCTCCAAACTCACCAATGCCCGGTTTCTTCGCATAAAGTGTTGAGCCATCTTCACTGAAATAGAAATTATCTTTTTCCTCATCTAAATTATAGAATGTCCATGATGGAGTTACCATCTTTGATTTTCCGTTTTCATCATAGATTGTTATCGGCGCAGTCTTCAGAGATGATATTAGTCCGCTGATTGTTTCACTATTATTGTCAAATGTACTCATACTAAACGGATTATCTTTTGAACCACCCCACATATATGAAGCGCCTGCACGGCCCTTTCGGGTAATCTTAATTGTATAGTGTACTTTCTCATCGTCCTGATAAGTAACTACACAATGATATGTAGTTGATTTCGCTGCCGGTCCGTTTCCTCTTCCAAAGCTGAGTTTACATGTACCATCCTCACCTACAGTAATCGGCTCAAGAATAGCATCCTTGTTTGCGTCGTATGAAGTACCCATTTCAATCTTCCTTATGCCTTTTGCCTGAAGATTAAATGTAAGCACATTGTTTTCTGTCTCTGAAGCTTCGCTGCTCTCAAACGTGCATTCGGCGCTCTTGCTGTCTGCGTCAAAAGTCAGGTCTTTTGCTGTGCCTGTCTGCGCGCCGGCATCAAGTCTGACAGTTCCCTGTAAGTCACTTTTTTCTACATTGATGTGGAAATTAAGTTTATAATATTTATGTGTTCCATCTGAATAAATCTGAACTACATACCATGATGTAGAGTTTAAACTGTCACCCATATCAGCCGCAAAAGGACCTGTTTTCGGATCTCCGTTCACTCTCTTAGGGAAACCACGGTTATCATTGATGTATTTACTTGCCCTTCCAACATTTGTTTTAGTCACCGTTGTACCTTCAGGCAAATTTACTGAGACATTATTTGCATCATTCGTATCCTCTCCATTAAATGTTACATCCACTACCTGCCATTCATTTGAGTCTTCGGTTTCTTTTTTATCTGTTACATTTAAAGTAGATGCCTTTCCATTCAATGTTACATTAAAATCAGGTTTGACAGTCGTTGTATCATCTGCAAGTATGTCCGTCTCCTCTTCTCCATCAGAGAATACATCAAATGCATCTGTATAAGTTTCATTTTCATCCTCTGAGATAATTACCTCATCTGTGTCTTCGGAGGCTGTGTCTGGTTCTTCATTTTCAACCCCCCCCAAGTTCGATCTGCGCGTCATCGGCTTCATCCGCAGTCTCTGCATCATCTGATTCTGCTGTGGTCTCTACAACTACATCATCTGATGAAAAATCTGCCGCTGTAACCGGCACACCGCTTCCGGCAACCATGGCTGCACTCATCATCAGTGCCAGAAACTTTGTGAATTCTTTTTTCTTCATGTTTTCGTCTCCTCCTGTTCTTTTTGATTCTGAAAACAAAAAAATCTCCCTGAATGATATTCAGGAAGATCAGGAGACACTACGCCCGCAATTCCTGTATCAAACAGATAATACATTGGGCCCTGACTTATCTACACAGTAGGCATTTTGCCTGTTCCGGATTCTCACCGGATTTTTCCACTAATGTCCGAAAACAACTGTAGCTTTATTATAAAAAAAGTACTGTCTAAAGTCAAGTCAACCAGTAACAAAAAGCAGACCGGAGCCACGATGGACTCCGGTCTTAAAGAAGTGAGTTATCTGATTTTTATTTTACTTTTACTTTAACTGTATAAGATTTCTTTCCGGATTTTACGGTAATCTTTACAGTTCCTTTCTTCTTCGCTGTGATGACACCCTTCTTGCTCACGGTTGCCACTTTTTTGTTGGAAGAAGTGTAGGTTACTTTGTCCTGAGAGGTGAGTGGGCTGATTGCCGGTTTCAGCGTCAGTTTCTCACCTTTTTTCAGGGATACTTTGGATTTCAGTCCTTTGATTTTGGTTGTGTTTACTCTCGGGGACTGAACTTTTACTTTCAATGTTGCTTTCTTACCACTTGCAAGTGTTACAGTGATCTTGGCTGTTCCATTCTTCTTACCGGCTTTGATCACACCCTTCTTATTGACGGTTACGATCTTCTTGTTGCTGGATTTCCATGATTTGATAGAATCGCCGTTTGCCATTGTAACTTTGATTTTCTTTGTAGTCTGTTTTTTCTGAAGTTTGATGGATTTCGCATTCAGTTTGATCGTTGCTGCAAGTTTGGTTCCATAGTCTCTTGTAGTTGTCTTGCCGCATACGGCGCATGTTCCCTGCTGTTTCTCCGGTGCGAATACGGTTGCTTTGGAGGTTGTTTTCCAATCGTTAATGCGGCATACATGATCGGCATTGATATTATTCAGATCCGGTACGCCATCTTTGGTGTAATCGTCTACATAATACCATGTCACAGTACAATCACTCGTCAAAATCTGCAGATCGATTGCATTTACATTATCGGATGTTCCGTTTACTGCATACATCCATCCGGATCCCGGACCATTGTCAAATTCTTTCAGTCCGTTGATTTCCGTCACGTAGTTTCCGTTTCTTATACTAAACGGAATATCATTGTTCAGGAGCATCATTTCTGTCACATATTTTGCGGTACTTCCCTCCGGAATGCTACATTTAACCTGATTCAGCCAGAATCTTCTCCATGTATGTGCATCTTTTCCATGTTTTTCGTCACCTACGAGAGAAAAGTTCACCTGTACCATTTTCTGATCTTCAGCGTCTTCTCTTTTGATGATCACAGAATAAGATTTTGTCACTTTTCCATTTCTGGAAGTAACTTCAACAACAACTTCTGTATCACCATCATTTAATGGAATTATGTCGCTTAAATAATCTTCCTTGTCTGTTACAACCTTTCCATTAATCTTTACTGTTGCCTCTTCGTCTAATGCTTCTGCTGATAGGCGGATCTTTTTGCATTCTTTTGTCATACGAAGCACATATCCGTCACCGTTTTCTTCTGCCTCAATACCGCCCGGCATTGCAGATACGGTTTTCAGTGTAGTATTGGCTGCCGGATCTGCTGTTCCGGACAGATTGAAGAAATAAACCGCCGGTTCTTTCTGGTCATCCTGTACGATTACACGTAATGTTTTCTGTACACTGACCGTCTTTGATGTTGCCCCGGATTTTACTCTCTGGTTTGATACATAAATATTGCTGTTTTCTCCTGCTGTAGGTGTTACTTTAAATGCAGATACATCGTTTACCGGCACGTCATTGTATGTATAGACACCTGCTTTTAATTCGATCTCGTTACCATCGATCACGATATTTTTGAGGTCATTTGTCTTTCCTACAGACGCGTTTCCTGATTTTACTCTTAAAACACCGCTTATCTCAGAAGAAACTTCACCCATAGAGCCATTATCTTTGCTCTGTGCAGTATAAATTTTTACATATTTGATGGAATCAAGCTGAAGCGGATTTCCATCAGCATCGACTGCCCATGAAATATCCATTCCATCACCATTTGTATTATAATTCGGGTTTTCTCTGTACGGATTCACTGCAGTATTGTCGTTACCTGCCGCATTCGCATGTGTATCTCCGTAACCAAAATTCAGCGCTGCAGAATTGCTTACTCTTGTACCGCTGACTGTCATGGTTCCATCTGTATAGGTTTTATTTTCACCTGTTCCCTTATTCGTTTCGCCGTAATTCAGCGAATCCGGATAATATGCCTGTGAATGATAGGTGTTTGCTTTTACTGTACCGGATGCACCTGTAGAATCTGTCCACGGAATATCTACTGCTGACTTAAATGTCGTATCAGGATTGGTATAAGTCATGCTTATATTATGCTGTGTGGTACGTTCATAGTAATCACTTCCTGCCAGCTCATACCACGTATTTCCATCCTGTGAAACCATCACTGCCGCCGGTTCCATTCCTGAAGAATAACTCTCCCCGGTCTCTGATTTCTGAACATTGCCATATACGATAAAATCAATACCATATGGATTCTGATCACTGTTCTGTATCGGTTCTTCAAATTCGTATACAATGCTTCCGCCAAAACTTCCAAGTGTGACCATTCTTCCACTGTTCGGGCCTGCAAGCGTCACTGACGGATCTTTATACATATCAACATTTACAAACTGTCCCGGTGCCGGAAGATACGATCCAAGAAAATCTGCGGAATCTGCCGGTGCACGCATAAGATTGAGTACATATTTCTGTGCTTCCTGAACAGTTACTGTACTGTCCTCTCCGCTCTTTGTATTTCTGATCCAGAACAAAGTAATGATTTTGCTTGCAGACTCGTCTACTGCAACGCTGATGATATCTCTGTTTTTGTACTCTTTCTCATCGCCGGAAACCTTCACCGTAACATCATCCGGTACATTTACTTTTAAAGGTACTTCACGAAGAGAGTGATTGAAGTTGATTCTTCCTGTCCAGTCTTTTGCTGTTGTCTCTTCTACCGCAAAAGGAAAAATTTCTTCACTTCCATCAATCTGTACGTTTCCTTCCGGTTTCTGTTTTCTGTGAACCAGAATCGGATATGTTTCGGAAGAAGAACCGTCCTTTTTGGTCACAACTATCTTAATTGTGTTATCACCAACTGTAAGCGGAACATTTGCAGACACTTTGTTGTTTGCAACGTCAATACTCTGCTCTTCTCCGTCTTTTTGGTATTTTATCTGTACTTTATCCGTTGTAGTTGTAAGCGCAGGTTTGAAAGTCACCTGATCTCGGTAATAGTTGACCTCGTATCTGTACTGTTCAGCCACACCGCCCTGATCCACTGCCGGGCTGAGTGTTTCCTCTGTCGTATACTCTGTTCCTGAAAGTATATTTACTTTCATTCCACTTCCATCGGAAGCAGACGCAAAAAGCGTAAGGCTTTTCAGTGAATGTGCTGCCTCGCCATTTTTGTGTACAGTCAGTTTGTAAACTTTTGTCTTTATTTCATCCCCCTGCACACTTCCTGTTGGAGCTGTGACTGTAATCTTGATTTCTGTATCTGCATTTGATTTAAGATAACAAGTTACACTTCCCGTTGCGGACAATGAAGTATCCACAGTAGTTCCTTTATTTGCATTCTTAAGACTGGAATGTCTTGTCACCTTAACAGTTGCTTCCGGAACGATTGCATTTCCTTTAATTATAATGGAATCTATCGCACCGACAGTCATCTCATATGCGTATGTATCTTTATCAAAAGATGTCATCGGACTCTTAATGCTCGGAGCATCAGCAGTTGGTGATGATACATACAGCTTTTCGAGTTTGGCATCATCTTCTGAAGATGCTGTAAGTGAAACTACCTGTTCCTGTTCTTCCCCGCTTTTAACTGTAATTTTCCCCGATTTGGTAATGTATCCTTCTTTTTCTGCTGTCCATGCATAAGTCTGTGTTGCAGTGGAAGCACCTGCATGAAGCGTATACTTACGCAATGCCCCATCTTCTTCCGTAGAAATATAGGATGCATCTACCGAAGTTTTATAATAATTATCGGTTAATGTAAACGTAGCATCTGCCGGTGTGATCCGTATTGGAAGAACTACCGGCTCAAATGCCGGAACTGTAAGATCGTAGCTCAGTGTCTTGCTGACTGTAGGATCCTTCTTATAAGCCAGAACTGCCTCCAACTTATAGACTGCATTTTCCTTTCCGACATTCGGGCGTACAACAGTAGTAGTCGTTCCTTTTGCATCCAGTGTCATGCAGTTTTCTGTTCCACTCACATATGTCAGATTCCATGTCAGAGTGATCTCATTGTCTCCTGATTTATAGACCTGTGCTGCTGTCGGAAGCTTGGCGAGTGCAGTCACTATCTGATCCTGACTGGTATTTGTACCTTTGATCGTATCAAAGCTGATCTGTTCTGCTTCAAAAGTTACAGCTTCCTGTGCAGTTACTTCAAGCGGTTTTACTGCCAGATAAAGCAGATTGATTTTTGACGAAACCTTGTCCCCAATAGAAAATGTCACACCTGTAAATCCCGGTTTGGTATCTGCTGCTGCATGCACCGGTGCGATATCCAATGACGCAGTATCCATGGTTGTTTCTTTTCCTGACGCACCAGATAAAGTTCCTGTATAATTAAACTGTACGTCATATTCTGATTTCGGCACGATTTTTTCTATTTCTGCCTGAATAAATGCCTTTGCATTTGTATACTGACCTTCACCTGTTCCATATGGAAATGCAAGTGCTGTACCTATTTTATAATTTTTGAATGCATCATAGAGTGCTGTCAGGGCTTCTTCCGGTGTCCTTGTTTCAGCATCCGCAAACTCTGTTATTTCTTCTGACTCACTGTCTGAAAAAATATCGTCCGTTTCGCTTTCTTCATTGGTTCCGTCATCCAATCCGATTACGATATCTTCCTCGGATTCCTCCGGTTCCTCCTCAATCGTGACAGAAGAATCATCCTCATCGTCAGTCACAGAGAAATCACTGTATGAATTCTCCTCACTCTGCGTACCTTCTTCTGTAAAAACCGTTATTTCTGCTGCCATCGGACTTACCGCTGATGTAAGAATCAATGTTCCGGTCATTATAAGTCCCAGGAAACGATTCACAAGCTTCTTTTTCATCTGCTACATTCCCCCTTTCTTCTTCATTTCTTTATTTTTACATTTTTCGTACTGCTCCAGCTTCCATACAGCTTTCCCCCGGAAACTTTTTTGTAGCTTCGAACACGCACATAGTAACGTTTGTTTCTGGCAAGTTTCTTTACTGTGCAACGTGTGGTTTTGTATTTTTTGATATTGACGGTCTTAACGTTTTTACGGAATTTTTTGTCTGTGGAATACATGATCTGGTAACCGGTCGCACGGGTATCTTTTTTCCATGAGACGGTCATCTGTCTTGACTTCGATGATTTCAGTGCCGGTGCACTCTGTCTGATCGGCGTAATCGATACCGGAATCTTAAGTACGGTTGTTTTCTTGCCATTCAACGATGCTGTAACCGTAATTTCTGTTTTTCCCGTTCCGCAGATCACTGCTCTTTTTTTCTTGTCAATTGAAACGACCTTTTTATTTGCTGATTTTACGCTGACAGAAGCACCCTTTTCTGCTTTGATGTTCAGATTGAGTGTTTTTTTTGCATAAGCAACCTTTACCGTTTTTCGGCCGACAGATAAATTTACGTTTGATACCGTCGGTTCCTGCGGTGTGACCGGTTTCGGATCTACGGGAGCTGGCACAACAGAATCCGGTTCTTCTCCGTTTTCTTTTAATACGGTCACTTTATATATAGGAAGGTTTGCATTTGTTTTTAATATGTACTGTGCCTCATTCAGCTGAAATACCGGTTTGAAATCATAGAAGCCCGGCTTCTGCGGATCATAATCCGCACACTTCCAGGTCAGATCCCAGATGTTGCAAGTGTTGGTATCCTTTATCGTATTTTTCTGTCCAATAAGTAATGTCGGAAATGTAATATCTGAGGCCGGTGTCCCATAGCTCACCTTCACCGAAGTATTGCTCTCACCGCCCACAAAATCTACCGACGAAATAATTCCGATATTATTTGCAGCAAGGTTCAGAGTGCCATAATCTTTCAGATCACTTTTTTTTGATGTCAGATTTCCCAGAACATTGATACAGTTTGCATATGCAGTTCTGATATCCGCCCTGTTCATCAGTTCGCTGGTCTTGTGTATATAAGCCATTGTTTTGTACAGATTATCCCTGTTCAGCTTCTCGTTGGCAGAGATTGATGGATCTCCTTCTTTAAGATCCTGTCCCTGTCCGACCATGGTAAACTGCCAGCGGATCACATCTCCACTTCGTACCTTCGTTGAGG
>OLOD01001152.1_pt1 | contig 17827 bp, 7 predicted proteins | sample 1671921 | NCBI WGS metagenome assembly OLOD01 (sample SAMEA3136626, study PRJEB25190) | human gut metagenome | biome: human gut; feature: human-associated habitat; material: faeces | place: Austria | collected 2013
GTGCGTTTTATGGGGATAAGAATCTTCAAATCGTGCATTTTAATGACGCAGTAGGCGGTGCACAGCCTGTAAAAATCGAGAAGCAGGCATTTGGTAACTGTCCGAAACTGGAAGAGATAACATTGCCGCCAACAGGGGCTTATAACGAGATTGATAAAGAAGCTTTTTACAGTTATGGAGAATGTAACCTGAAAAGAATTTACAATGCCCCATCCGAGTTGGAACTGGGCTGGGATCAGTATTGTGCCGATGTTGAGGAGGTTTCTTTTGCAGAAGGACTTACATATGTCGATGGAATTTCGACTATTGTAGCTTATGAATGGAATGAGGATGGAAGTCCCTCGAGTGGACGGGGAGAAAACATTAAAACACTGAAAAAAGTAACGTTGCCCTCCACACTGAAGGAAATTGGCTGGGACGCATTTAAGGATAACAAGAACCTTACTTACATCAATCTCCCGGAGAGCTTAACCACTATTGGAAGTTATGCTTTTGCAGGCTGTACAGCGCTTACAGGATTTACTTCTCTTCCGGCAAGCGTAAGCGGAGGTATCGGAGAAGGTGCATTTATGGGCTGCAAGAACCTCCATCTTGAAAATGTATATATTCATGGAACTGACAGCCTGAAATATCAGTTCACCGACAGTGGAATTGTAAGTATCCGCATTGGTGCTGATGTAAAATATACAGTTGGTGCAATGTTCAAGGGCTGCACAAGCTTAAAAGAAATCACAGTTGACGCAGGACATCCGTACCTTTCTTCCCAGGACGGTGTGCTTTACAGTAAGGTCTATAAAAGCAGCGGAGGGGAAGTGGCTGGCAGCAGTATTTTCACCTATCCTGCAGGAAAAAGCTGGGCAGGAAGCTATACACTTCCGTCAGATGTAGTATTGTTAGGCGGTTTTGCATTTGATTCCTGTAAATTTACAGAGATTCACATTCCGGCCCGTGTACTGGATCTGGATTATGACTCTATGGCTTCTATAGGAGACAGGAACACATATTATGCCTTTGATTCCATCAAGGACAGCTGTAAATTATACGTTGTAAAAAATTCTTATGTGGACAATTACTTTAATACACGTTATCATTTTTATTATGAAAATGGTGATGTGCTTCCAATTAGTTATGATCTGGCTGGCGGAACAAATGACAGCTCCAACCCATCCACTTTCACAGGTGGAAACAGTATTGAGCTGAAAGCGCCTACACGAAGCGGTTATACCTTTACCGGATGGACGACAGTAGATGCGGATGATGAAGAAGTAAACTTTTCCGGTTCTTACACACCATCAATGGGTGAACTGGTAAGTGGTGTTAAACTGACTGCAAACTGGAAAAAGAACCCAGATCCTACCAAGGCACCAGAACCGACGAAAGCTCCAACGGCAGAGCCGACAAAAGCTCCGAACGCAGAGCCGACTAAGGCACCATCTGCTCCGGAACCGACGAAGACTCCGAACGCTTCTGATAACAATCAGAACACTGTAATTCCATCCAAGCTTCCGAAGCTTACTGGAACCAAGGCCACCAATGTGCTTACCGATGGCGCCAAGATTTCCTGGAAGCGGATTGCAAGTGCAACCGGATATCAGATCACAATTTCCACTGACAAGAAATTCAAGAAGAATGTAAAGAATTATATTGTCGAGGAAAATAAAAACAATGAACTGATCTACGGTTTGAAATCTGGAAAGACCTATTATGTAAAAGTAAGAGCAATCGCACAGGGCGGCGGCAAGAAGGTTACTGGAAAGTATAGCAAGGCTGTTAAGTTTACAACCTATGTTGTGCCGAAGGTAAAGAAGATCAGTGTAAAGAATAACAAGAAGGGCACGATCACCATTACGGCATCCAAGGTAAAAGGTGCTGCTGGTTATGCATTTGTAGTGACAGCAGATGCCGGTCTTACAGATATTGTAGCAATCAAGGAATCCAAGAAGAATACAGTAACGATAAAGAATCTTTCTAAGGGACATACGTATTATATACGTGCTTGTGCCTATAAACTGAACAAGCAGAAACAGAAGGTGTTTGGTGTGTACACAAAGAAAGCTAAGATTACAATCAAAAAATAAGAAATCAGTTGTTGTATTTAGTTACCTGTAAAAAGTGCTGCTGGTCAGGTGACCAGCAGACAGTAATAAAAAAGGAACTGTGTTTACAACCGGAGAGAACGTGACATGAAAAAAGATGAGCAGGCAAATGTGTTGCTTTCGCTGAAAAACTTATATCGGTTGTTTACCGTGAAAGATTATCCGGTCTATTCTACCGGAATTCTAGGAGAAAAAAGTAAAAAGGGTCTGACTCTGGTCAGATTCTGGGATGAATATCTTCTCTATGAGTGGAAAAGCACCAGACACGGAAAAATGATTTTTCGAAAGGATGGAAGCCAGAACCGCTATCATTCGGAATTCTGTAACCGCAAGGAAAGCTTTCCCCTGTACCAGGTATATCTGCAGGAAGTGCTGGAATGCCTGAATGCGGAGACATTTGGCAGTCAGATACTGATTTTTGAAAAATTCATGAAAGAGAAAAATTATAACCATTCTGTGTTTGTGCAGAAGATGAGAAAATTTCTGGACATGGCCATGGAATCAGATCCATGGCTGTCCAGAGAGTGTGGAGAAAAGTTGACTTTCTGGATCAATTACATAGAGAAAAAGCAGAAGGATTTTTCCAGATCCTTTGGGGCTGCCTGGTTCTTTACCATGCTTTGTCTGCATGCAATGGCAGGTCCGGAAATGTCAGAAGTGAAAATGGAACTGGTAAGGAACCGGGAGGACTTAAAACCGAAGCATATCTGGAATTGTATTTACCAGAATTCCGGAGAGACCAGGCAGAGTTTTCTTACTCTACGAAACTGTGAATTGTTCCGGAAATCTGTGAAAGCCAGCCATTTCTTTGGCAGAGAAGAAGAGTTATATGACTTGAAAGAGATGTTCTTTAATTCCGGAAAGTATCTGATTTCCGGAATTGGAGGAATTGGAAAAACAGAACTCATGCGTCAGCTTGTGAGCTGGATGGAGCAGGAAGAAGTAAAGTGCCGGATCGCAGCTGTTCAGTATGAGGAGAATCTGGCGGCCAGTTTTTCCAGAAGTTTTCTGAATCTTACTGGTGAGAGCGTGGAAGAAAGATTTCACGAAAGTATCTATCATCTGTCAGAAGAGCATCAGGAAAAAACAGTGCTTTTTCTGGATAATATGAACCATACGGAAGAGGAAGATCCTTACCTGTCAGAACTGAAAGATCTGCCGTGCACTATATTTGTTACTTCACGTCAGAAACATCTGGATGGGTTTACTACATTTGGCATAAAGGCACCGCAAAAAAGTGCCTTAAGTTTGATTTTTCGTGACAATTACAACAAAATACTTTCCAGAGAGGAAAAAGACCGGCTGAGTCGTTTGCTGGAAAAAGAGATTTTTCAGCATCCTCTGACATTGAAGCTTCTTGGAAAAGCGGGGACCTACTATTTTGGTAATTGGGATTATCTGGAAGAAGAGCTGCAGAATAACTGGAATGATGTTGCAGAAGAGTCCGGACTCATTGATATGTACCGTGGGCTGTACAAACTGGCTGATATTGGAGAAACCGGAAGCCAGCTGGCGAGGATGTTCGCGCTTCTGCCGTATCAGGAAATTGACCGGAATTTTACTGTGATGTTTTTCCAGGGATTTTTGAAGAAAAACGAAACTCTGGGAGAGGCGCTTGGCAGACTGGTGAAATTCGGTTGGCTGGAAGATACGGGAAATGGTTACCGTATGCATCCTGTAATTGCAGAGAGTCTGTGTACAAAGGATTTTTCAGAAGCTGAGTTTCAGCCATTCTGGGAACGGGCACAGAAGTGCTTTTTCCCGAAACAGGCATCGAAAGACGAGGATCCTCGTATGGAGGAAATTGCGTGGCTTGTCTTCCAGGGAATTTCCAGAGTACAGGGAGCGGTCAGTGGCCAGCTTGTGGCACTGGCGGCAGAGGCTGCCCGATATCTGGAGCTGCCGGTTCCTATGTGCGGGAAAATCCAGAAATTGGAAAAAAGATGTGCACAGATTTCCAATGAGACGAAGTTTATGGTAGCGTGTCTGACAGAGACAAAACCTGAACAAAACGAAGAATATATAGAACTCTTCCGCGAACAGCTGAAAAAGAGAACGCTATCATCGGAATGGATGTTGTTTGCTATAAGTGATTTTTGCAATAGGCTGGAGCAAAGCAGTAATTATGAGTGTTACCGGGAGATCTGTGATTTAATTTTTCAACAGAAGGATAATATTGATTATAAAATTGGATATGCGCTTTTGCAGACGAATATGCAGATGTTGAAGCTTAATGTGAAAAAGGTTGAAATGTGGGTAGAACGTGGAATCCTCATGTGTGTACAATGGGGGCATAGCCAGAGAATACTGGATTTTCTTTATCAAAAAGCAGAATGTCATATGTTTCTTCAGGAAAAAGAAAAGCTGGCAGATTGTCTGGAAAAAATAGAGCAGATACGACAGATACAAAGAAAGCGTCAGGTTGAGAGTGAGTTTGTAATATGGCAGCTTCGTGGTCAGCTTGCAGCTATGGATCAGAATATGGAAGAAGCCGCCTATTGTATGGAACAAGCAACGGACAGGTGCAAAATGTACTGTGGTGAGAAAAATCAGATGTATTCTGCCATGTCAGAGGAACTGGCACGAATGTACAATGCCGCCGGACGAAGGGAAGAGTCGTTGGCATGTCATCTTGCGGTTCGCAATCAGCTGCTTAAGAATGGCTATCGTGAGGGTTCTATGCTTCTGATGGTGGACAACAATATGAGTGTAGTCTACCTGGACCTGGGAAGACCGGAAGAAGCGATCCCATATCTGACAGAGGCGCTGGAGCTTACGAAGGAAAATGGACTTGTAGGTTCGGCAGTTGCAGAGCCTACCTGGAATCTGGCACGCGTTTACCGTGCACTTGGAGATGAAGAAAAAGAAGATATATATCTGAAAGCCGCCGTGGAAGGCTTCCGGGAATGCTACCCGCCGGAACATCCCAAGCGGATTGCGGCTGAACAGAGACTGAAAGAACGCCAGGAGGAATGAACCTGGCGTTTAAATTAAGAATGATGAAAAGAAGTTGATATCATTAGTTGATGTTGACTTCTTTTTTGTATATAGCGCTTAAAGATTTATGTTTTGTGACTTATCAGTGTAGAAGAGGCTATGCGAAGGACGAAGATTGGCTCCGTTACCAGTGAACAGTAACTGATATAGTATATTTGAACCTGACTACGACTAATCCTATTGACATACTAGAGTACTTTATAGTAACATAAATCAAAATCGTCCCAGCTCTTTGCGCGAAGGATATTTTTTGTCTGAAAGGGAAAGATGGAGCTGGGGAGAGACTAAATTTACTGCCACAGGAGGCTAATCATATGAGCGAAATCACTGCAACCAAAGAGCAGCAGAATAAATACGAAGCTTTAAAAGAATACTTACGCAGTCTGGGAAGTGTGGCTGTGGCTTTTTCAAGCGGGGTGGACTCTACGTTTCTTTTGAAAACAGCACACGATGTGCTGGGGGATAAATGTATCGCGATTACTGCCATGTCCTGTTCTTTCCCGAAGAGAGAACTGGAAGAGGCGAAGACCTTCTGTGAGAAGGAAGGAATCCGCCACATTACAGTAGAGTCTGAAGAACTGGAAATTGAGGGCTTCTGCCAGAACCCGACTAACCGTTGCTATATCTGCAAGAAAGAATTATTTGAGAAAATCTGGGACATTGCCACAAAAGAGGGATTGAATGCAGTGGCAGAGGGTTCCAACATGGACGACAATGGTGATTACAGACCTGGTTTACAGGCTGTTGCAGAGCTGGGGGTGAAGAGCCCGCTGCGCCACAGCGAATTGTATAAAGCGGACATCCGTGCACTGTCCAAAGATCTTGGCCTTCCCACCTGGGAGAAACAATCCTTCGCCTGTCTTTCTTCCCGTTTTGTATACGGTGAGACTATCACGAAGGAGAAACTTGGTATGGTAGACAAGGCAGAACAGCTTCTTCTGGATCTGGGATTTCATCAGCTTCGTGTGCGTATTCATGGTACATTGGCACGAATTGAAGTATTGCCAGATGAACTCCAGAAAGTCCTGGAGAACCGCAACCAGATCGTGAAAGCATTCAAAGAATACGGCTTCACATACGTGACCATGGATCTTCAGGGATACCGAATGGGAAGTATGAATGAGACATTGAAGAAATAGTTTTCGACTTATGAATTATCGTCTATACTATGCTGTTAGTTAATTGCTTTAAATGCTGTTTTGCTTTATCATTAAATCAATCGTCTGACAAATTTGGGGAGGGAGTATGCTGCGGGCTCATTTGCAGAATAGCAGGTTATCCATTTTGGGGAAGCGTTTAGTGTTATACAGCAGATATCAATGGAAAAATCTTTGCCTCTGGAGTGTGTTTGAAAAGACGAAAAAAAGAATAGCGAGGTAAAGCGTATGAGAAACAGACGACTGGCACTGGCTGCAGCATTGCTGCTGGCAATCACAAGTGCAGACGGAGCAGCACTGGCAGTAAGTGGAGCTGATTTTTCTTCTGAGGAAGTATCAGAAGCCGTTTTTGACGAAGGGGAGAATGAGTGTCTGGACAATCAGGATGAGGTTCAGGAACAGGTTCAGACTCCGGAGATGGATCAGTCATCCGAGGATTCATTCTCAGATGCGTCTGGCATGGAAACAGCTGCAGAATGGCAGAACGAGGAAGCGGCAACAGCAGACGAAGCTCTGGTTTTTTCAGATGGAGAAGACACAGGAATTACCTATACCTTGTCAGATGACGGGAAACTGGTAATTTCCGGAACTGGAAGCATAGCAGATGATGCATTTGCTGGCAACACTAAGATAACAAGTGTGGTTATCTCAGAAGGAGTGACCGGCATTGGTTCCCGCGCATTTACTGGCTGCACCAATCTGACAAGTGTGACAATTCCAGAAGGCGTAACCGTCATAGATGGTATGACCTTTGGCAATTGCACCAGTCTGACAAGCGTAACCATTCCGGGAACGGTAACCTCTATAGAAGTTCAGGCATTCTGGAAATGCAGCAGTTTGACAAGCATAACTATTCCTGCAAGCGTAACGAGCATTGGAAGCGGTGTATTTCAGGGGTGTACCAGTCTGACAAGTGTAAAGCTTTCAGAGGGCCTGACCAGAATTGGAGATCAGACTTTTGGCAGATGTAATGCGTTAGAAACCATAGAAATCCCGGCAAGTTTGACATCTATAGGAAATGATGCGTTTAAAAACTGTGCCAAGCTGAGAAGTATCCGCTGCTATGCAAATAGCAGCACGTGGCAGCCCAGATACATTTGTGATTCAAATACAACCGTATATTACAGTTACAATCCGAACCATACCCATTCCTACAAGTCACATGTGATAAAAATGAGTGGCTGTACCTATTCGGGATCTGAAGAAGAAATCTGTGAATTTTGCGGTGATTACTATACAAAAGAAACACCGGCACTTGGTCATGACTGGAACCGTGGGGAAACAACAGAAGATGCTTCCTGTGAAAGTGACGGAGAAAAAACTTATACCTGCAGAAGATGTGGTGACAAAAAGAAAGAGACAATTCCAGCAACCGGACATAGCTGGGTAAGGTCATGGCATGAAGATGCAACCTGTACAGATGACGGAGTCGATGAATACACCTGCAGATATTGCGATACGGAAAAGAGAACTACAATAAAAGCAACCGGACATAAATTTTCTGCATGGGCAGTAACACAGGAAGCAACTGTGGATGAGGAAGAAGTCCAGACACGTACCTGCAGTGCATGCGGTGAGCAGGAAACAAAAATTACCCGGGACAGACTGCAGCCAACAATGAAATTGAATCAGTCCAGTATTGTGCTGAAGACCGGACAGAAGACGAAGTGTCTGAAAGTAACCGGGCTTGCAAAGGGAGATTTCATTTCCACCTGGAGTACGGATAACTGGAGTATTGCAGATGTATCTGTTAGTTCAGATGGAACCTGTAACATTACCGCCGGTAAAACTACAGGCAAAACCCGTATTCACATATACCTGAACAGCGGATATGAAAAGTCTGTTACCGTAAAAGTCCAGAAAACCGCTGTAAAAACCACAAAGATCAAAGGTGTGCCGAAAACACTGAAATTAAAGAAAAATCAGAAATATTCCCTGAAACCGGTTTTAAAACCAGTAACAAGCAAAGAAAAAATCACCTACAAATCCAGCTCCTCCAAGGTGGTAAAGGTAGATTCCAAGGGCAGAATTACTGCAAAGAAAAAAGGAACAGCCGTAATTATGGTGAAAGCAGGGAAGAAAACAGTTAAGTGTAAGGTGACTGTGAAATAACGTATATTTTGAAAGGACAGGAATGAAATATTTTCTGTCCTTTTTCATGAATATTTATTGATTCTTTTTCTCACATTTCCTATAATAAGCCTATGTGTTATAAATTTACCCATGTGACATGTAAAAACGCCGGAAAGGATATTGTATCCCGTAGAAGTCAGCGATGCATTTTACCTGTTGCAGGGGCTTTTTGTTTTGAAGATTTGGGATTTCAAACACGCTCTGGTCTGTCATGGCAGCAGGTCTTTGGACAGTGTTGCAGACAGAAGTATATATTGAGTTAAGCTGCGGTATCAGGTGCCGTGAGGGAGTAAAAGAGTATGAAGAAAAAATGTGTGGCAATGATGTTAATCGCAATAATGACCGCATCTTTAGCTGGCTGTGGAAGCAGCAAGGACGGAAGCGGTAAATCTGTAAAGCTGGATTCGGATCACCCGGTGTCCCTGACGATCTGGCATTATTACAACGGTGCCCAACAGGCAATGTTTGACACCCTTGTAAAGGAATTTAATGTCTCCGTTGGAAAAGAGGAGGGTATCTACGTGGAGAGCTACAGTCAGGGTTCCGTATCCGACCTTGAGGAAGCAGTCAACAGCTCTTTGAACGGAGAAGTAGGAGCAGAAGAACTGCCGGATATTTTTTCTTCCTATTCTGATACTGCTTACGCAGTACAGCAGCAGGATAAGCTGGCAGACCTTTCCGTGTATTTTACAGAAGATGAGCTGTCCAGGTATGTAGATTCCTACATCCAGGAGGGCTATTTTAACCAGGATGGCGCTTTATATCTTTTCCCGGTTGCCAAATCCACAGAGATCACCATGATCAATAAGACTGACTGGGAGCCTTTTGCAGAAGCCACTGGAACTACAGTGGAGGAACTTGCCACTACAGAAGGTATTACAGAGGTTGCACAGCGCTACTATGAGTGGACGGATGAGCAGACCCCGGATGTGCCGGACGATGGAAAAGCATTCTACGGCAGAGACTCCATGTCCAACTATTTTATCATTGGCATGAAGCAGATGGGAAAGGAAATTTTCCAGGTGAAAGATGGAAAAATGACCTTAAACACAGATGAAGATTTGATCCGCCGCCTTTGGGATAATTACTATGTACCATATATGAAGGGCTATTTCGCATCTCTTGGAAAATTCCGTTCCGATGATGTGAAGACAGGAGATATTCTTGCATACACGGGCTCCACATCTTCTGCCGTATACTTTCCGGATACCGTGGAAATAGGGAATAAAAGCTATCCGATCGATTATATCGTATGTGATTCTCCGGTTATGGAGGGCGGCGAGAACATAAAAGTTCAGCAAGGTGCCGGAATGGCAGTGACCAAGTCTGATGAGGAACATGAGTATGCTGCAAGTGTATTCCTGAAATGGTTCACACAGAAGAACCAGAACCTGCGCTTTGTATGCGAATCCTCCTATATGCCGGTTCTGAAAGAAGCCAACAGCGTAGACGCACTGGATTCCGTTATTAAAGAGAATAATATAGAAGTCAACCAGAAGGTTTACGATTGTTTTACAACGGAAATGGAAGACTTTGATAAAACAAGTTTCTATACAATTGGAGCCTTTGACAATAGCTACAGTGCCCGTAAGATCCTGGATTATTCTCTGGCTGACAAGGCAAAGGCTGATAAAGATGCCATGGACGCTGCAATCGCAGACGGAGAGAGCCGGGAAGAGGCTCTTGCACAGTATCTGACAGATGAGAATTTCCAGAGCTGGTATACAGAATTCTGCCATAGCCTGGAGTGTATTTGAAAAAACATTCAAAGTGTTTTTTTAGACAGATTCTGGACATAAGGAGGTGCGGAGGACTGTGAAGAAAAAGAAATCTCTTTGGAATATATTTCTGATTCCTATACTGATCATTGTGTTTGTACAGGGTGCAGTCCCATTCCTGACATTGATTTTCAGCGGAATCCGCTCAAACATGGAGAATGCGGTTATCGGTCTGGACAGTCATACGGTGGAGAACCGTAAGGTGGTTCTGGAGAACGATATGATCGAGCAGTGGAGCAGCGTGTACAAGGAAAGTGACAGTCTTTCCTCTGCGCTGACAAAGGTATTGAGCGATCATCAGATGGATATGCAGGGCTTCATGGGCTCAGGGAAAGTCCAGGAGGAATATCTGGAAACGGTTTTCTATGATATGGTGGAGGTTTTGCAGTACAATTCCACTTCTGGAATTTTTCTGGTTCTGGGAAATGACGGTGATACAGATTCGGAAGGGGAATACAAAGGCTTCTGGGTGAGAGACTCTGATCCCCAGACCAAAACGGCTTCCCGCACGGATCTGCTGATGGAGCGTGGAAGTAAGGTACTGTCACAGAATATGTCCATTTCACTGGATACTTCCTGGCATACAGATTTCCACTTCCAGGGCAATGGGAAAAGAGATGCCGATGACTTTTTTTACCAGCCATATATAACAGCAGAAAATTACGTTGATTCCCGCACCAGTATGGAAAATCTGGGCTATTGGTCGAAGCCGTTTATTCTGGAAGAGTTCTATAAGGATAACCATAAGATGATCACATATTCGGCACCTCTTGTTTATGATAAAACCGTTTACGGTGTGCTTGGAATTGAAGTGGGAGTGAATGATCTGACCAAATTTTTTCCGGTAAAAGATCTGGATTCCGATCTGAATGCAGGATTTGCCCTTGTGGTAGACCATGGAAATGGAAATTATGAGGGAATTGCCGGTGAGGGTGCGCTGTATGATGCAGTTTCCCGGGACGGAAGTGACTTTGTTCTGGAGGAGCCGGTGCAGGAGAATTTGCGGCTGGTACAGGGGGCTGCCATTGGGAAACAGCAGATTTACGGACTTGTGAGCAATCTGGAGCTGTACAGCAGAAATGTGCCGTATGAAGATACACAGTGGGCATTGTGCGGTTTTGTTACAGAGGATTCTGTGTATGGATTGATTTCCGATGTTTATGAGAGAATTCTGGGAGCGATTCTGGGAAGTGCCCTGATGGCGGTTATTCTGGTTTATTTTCTTGTCCAGTATGCGACGGAACCGGTTTACCATCTGGTGGAGAGTGTACGAGGCGGAGTGAAGGGAATTCACGGTTTTCAGGAGTCAGGTATTCAGGAGCTTGATGAGCTCCATAAAGTGATAGAGAATCTGACGGATACCCAGATGCAGACAGAGAATCAGCTTCTGGAGGAAAAGGAGCGCTATCGGATTGCGGTAGAAAGTTCCCAGGATGCCTTTTTTACCTACAAATGTAAGGAAAAACTGCTGGAAATAGTTAACAGTAAAGGCAATGACGGTGTATGGGACTGCGGAAAGCATCCGGAATTTCTTGATAATGACAGTATCCATCCGGCAGATAAGGCAAAGCTGGTGAACGCAGTAAAAAGCTCAGACGGCGTTCTGGATGTTGACTTTCGTCTGCAGCATGCCAATGGAGAATTTCAGTGGGTAAATCTATCCGGAAGCATTACTTTTGATGAGAATAAAGAGCGCAGCAGGGTCGTTGGCTGTATTCACAATGTGCATCAGCACAAGCTTCTGGAGCAGGAGCAGAAAAGAAAGCAGATTTATGACTCCATTACCTCTTTTTACCGCCTTGGAAGCGGACTGGAAGTTGTGGAAACACTGTGTCGGGATGACCCGGAAGGAGTACTGGTACTTCTGGAAATCCAGCAGTTTTCCAAAATCGATGAGCGCTATGGCCTGATCTTCGGAGATATTATTCTGGAGCAGTTTGCCGGTCTGCTGGCGAAGCGCTTCCAGGAGGACGGTTTAAACGGTGGTATTTATATCAGGGCTGGTGCAGACCAGATGCTGGTATGGCTGCCAGTATGTACGACCGGACCGGTCGTGAGAAGTGTACAGAGACTGGAAACGGATTTTGGGGCACTTACAGATGAGAAGTATCTGTCCCTTTCCCTGAAATGCGGAATCTCGGCTACAGGCAGCAGAAATTCGCTGTCTGAGGCACTTGAACAGACGAAGACTGCTCTTACAGCTGCACGTCATGGAAAGCAGGAAATTATATTCTATGAGGAGCTTTCAACGGAGGAAAAAGCCTGTGCGGTTGATGTGGCATTTGCTGAGGTGGCTTCTCTGGAACGTCTGAAGGAAATGACACTTTCCTCTATAGCTCTGAACCTGTTTGACAGAGATGGTGATACTTCTGTGGTTCTGGATATTCTGGCGTTGAAGCTGCAGGAGAAATACCATCTGACAGACATTGTGATCACCCATTTCAACGGGGAATATATGGTAAATAACCTGCTGTACTGCTGGAAAACCTGGGAGAAAAAGGATGGCTGGGACGGTATGGTCCACTGTTCTGAGAAGCAATACCAGCACTTTGTGGAGACCCAGGAAATGCAGCAGCTTCTGACCTCTGGGGAAAGCATACGGAAAGAACCACTGATTCAGCCTTTTGCTTCGGGCAGAAACGATATTGTATTCCATATGACAGACAACGGACAGTATTCCGGAAGTATTGTATTCCAGGACATTGACCAGGATGTTCTGGAGAAAAAAGAAGAGTGCAAGTGTCTGGAAGAAATCAGCGCAATTATTCAGAACCGGTTGAATCTGGAGCGTCACGATCTTTCTGCCAAGGCGAAATCGGATTTCCTGGCCCGTATGTCTCATGAGATCCGTACTCCTATGAACGGTATTATCGGTATGACGGAGATTGCATTGAAAGATGGGCAGACTGAGGAGCGGCGAATCGACTGTCTGAGAAAAATCGAGCACTCCTCGGAATATCTGCTTGGGCTTATCAACGATATTCTGGATATGTCCAAGATCGAGAGCGGAAAGATGAGGCTGATCGAAGAAAAATGTAATCTCATGGAGATGATACAGGGACTTCGTCCTTTGCTGGAAGCGAAGCTGAACGAAAATAACATTCAGTATATAGCAGATATCCAGCTGAAAAACCATTGGTTTCTGGCAGATTCCCTGAGGCTGAACCAGGTTCTGGTAAATCTTCTGGGAAATGCGCTGAAGTATTCTAAGCCAGATGGACATGTGTGGCTGACCGTTCGCGAGACGGAAGAAGAGAAAGGCTTTTCCAATCTGTATTTTCAGGTCAGGGATGATGGAATTGGAATTGCACCTGAGAAACAGCAGCTTATTTTCCGGCAGTTCGAGCAGGCGGATAATTCTGAAAATGCAAGAAAACAGGGCACTGGTCTTGGTCTTGCCATCAGCAGAAGAATTGTGCGGATGATGGATTCCGATATTAAGCTGGAAAGTGAGCCGGGTAAGGGAAGCAGCTTCAGCTTTAGCGTGAAGCTTCAGCCGGTAAGCGGCGAGAAGACTACGGTCACCAGCCAGCCGGAGGAGATCAGCTTCCCGGGAAAAAGAATCCTGGTGGTTGAGGATAATGAGCTGAATATGGAAATTATCTGTACGATCCTTGAAAATTACGGAATTGAAACCGAGCAGGCAGTTAACGGAAAAGAAGCTGTGCGGCGCATGGAAGAATCCGTTCCCGGATATTACGATATGATCTTTATGGATATTATGATGCCGGAAATGGACGGACTGGAAGCTACCCGGACCATCCGGAATCTGGATCGTAAGGACTGCAAAAAAATCCCGATTTACGCAATGAGCGCCAACGCTTTTGACGAGGATGTGAAGCGTTCCCTTGCAAGCGGTATGAACGGACATCTTTCCAAACCTGTGAATCTGCAGGTGCTGGAGAAAACGCTGCAGAAAGTGCTGGGATGAAAATAAATGGTTTTTAAATGCATCTTGTGCAATATATTGACAGTTTGTGCCAACCCCGTCTTTTACAGACGGGGTTGTGTTATATTTATGGCAATATAAAAGGGGGTAATCACAAGCATGAAATATCAGAACATCATAGATAATATGACCTTGAAAGAAAAAGCCGCATTCCTCAGCGGAAAAAGCGAGTGGCAGACAAGAGATTTCCCACGTCTGGATATTCCGGCGATTTTCTGTTCAGACGGACCGAATGGTGTGCGCAAACAGGCTGGAGCAGGAGATCATCTGGGAATCAATCCGGCAGTGCCGGCAACCTGTTTTCCTACAGCGGCAGCTATGGCAAACAGCTGGGATGAAGAGCTGGAGCAGAGGGTAGGCGTTGCCCTTGGTGAAGAATCCATGGAAGAAGACGTAAACGTTCTTCTTGGACCGGGACTGAACATTAAGAGAAATCCTCTCTGTGGACGTAACTTCGAGTATTTTTCCGAAGATCCCTATCTTTCCGGAAAAATGGCATCTGCTTTTATCCGCGGTGTGCAGAGCACAGGAGCAGCAGCCTGCGCAAAACATTTCGCTGTAAACAGCCAGGAGCTTCGCCGTATGGCAATGAACGCAGTGGTAGATGAGAGAACTCTCCGTGAGATCTACCTCACCGGTTTTGAGATTGCCATCAAAGAGGGCGGCGCGAAAACGGTTATGAGCAGCTACAACGAAGTAAACGGTGTCTACGCCAACGAAAACGAGCATCTGCTCAAAGACATCCTTCGCGATGAGTGGGGCTTCGATGGCTCTGTGATCACAGACTGGGGTGCTTCCAACGACCATTCCCTGGGTGTAAAGAACGGTTCCAACCTGGAAATGCCGACTCCAGGACTTGATGCAGCAAGAGAGCTTCTTGCCAGTGTAGAAAGCGGCAAGATCAGCGAAAAAGATATCGATGAGCGTGTAGACGAGCTTCTTGACCTTGTACTTACTACTTCCGAAAATGCGAAACATTACAAGAAAGTGGCTGACAAGAAGGCTCTCCATGAGGAGCATCACAAGCTGGCACGTCTTGCCTGCGAAAACAGTGCAGTCCTTCTGAAAAACGAAGGTGGAATTCTCCCGGTTGGAGAAAAGGTTCAGGCAGCCATAATCGGTGACTTCGCTTTTGACCCAAGATACCAGGGCGCAGGTTCCTCCATGGTAAACTCCACAAAAGTAGATTCCATCAAGGACATGCTGGAGACCAGCGGAATTTCCGTAACTGGAATCGTCCGCGGTTATCAGCGTGACGGCAAGGAAGACGAAGCTATGAAAAAAGAGGCCGTGGATCTTGCACGCCGTTCTGATGTAGTTCTGTTTTTCTTCGGACTGAACGAAAAAAGCGAGACAGAAGGTCTTGACCGTAAGCATCTCCGCATTCCCCAGAACCAGATCAACCTGATTCAGGAGCTGGCAAAAGCAAATGCAAACATGGTTGGTATCATCAGCGCAGGTTCTGTTATCGAAATGCCATGGCACCATCATTTCAAAGCCCTGCTTCATACCGCCCTCATGGGACAGGCTGGTGCAGGCGCAGTTCTTGACATCCTTTCCGGAAAGGTTAATCCATCTGGAAAGCTTGCAGAAACTTACATTAAGAAATATGAGGATACTCCTTCTTACAATTACTATCCGTCACAGGAGCGGAACTCTGAGTACAGAGAGGGAATTTACGTAGGATACCGCTACTTCGACACCGCAGGTGTGCCGGTAAACTATCCATTTGGATATGGTCTTTCCTACACTACATTTGAATATGACAATCTTCAGGTGAAGCCGGATGGGGCGACGTTTACCCTTCGCAACACCGGAAAGTATGATGGTGCAGAGATTGCCCAGCTTTATGTAGGACTTCCGGGAGCAAAAGTTTTCCGCCCGGTCAAGGAACTGAAAGGTTTTTCCAAGGTGTTCTTAAAGGCAGGCGAGGAGAAAACCGTTACCATTAAGTTCGACGACAAGACATTCCGTTACTGGAATATGAAGACAAATAAATGGGAAGTAGAAGGCGGCGTTTACAGCATTATGATCGGTGCAAGCTGTGCGGATATCCGTCTTCAGGATTCTCTTGCCATTATCGGAACCACTGAGGTAATGCCATACTATACCAACCGCGTTTCTTCTTATGTGGAGGGAAAGGTTCAGCAGATCGGAAATGAGGAGTACGAGACGATCCTGGGACATTCCATCCCGGACGGAAGCTGGAGCGGAGAGCTTGGCATGAACGATGCCCTTTGCCAGATGTATTACGCGAAGAGCGGAATTGCCCGCTTCATCTGTAAGAAGCTGGGTGAAAAGTTAAAAAAGAGCGAGGCAGCGGGAATTCCGGATCTGAACACCCTGTTCCAGTACAACATGCCATTCCGTGCAATCGCCAAGATGACAGGCGGTATGGTTTCCATGGAAATGGTAGAGGGACTTCTAAAGGTTGTAAACGGTCATTTCAGCGGACTTGGAAAAGTAATCAGCGGATTTTTCAGAAACCAGAAGCTGAACAAGCAGTATGAGAAAGATCTGGAAGAGCAGAAATAGGAGGAGTATCATTATGGGAAAAATCAAACAGTTAATCGAAGATCACCCGAATATCTGGGAATTTATTAAATTTAACGTATTATCCAACTGTGCAACTATTACAAACTTCATTATCATGTGGCTGTGTACCGGTTTTATTTTCAAAAGCTTTGCAAATACACCATTTAAGTTTCTGGTGTTCAATTACGCAGATAATATCGAGTCCAATCTTGGTTTATGTGGATTTTTAAGCTTTTTGGTTGCAACTGCAGCAGCTCAGACCGTAAACTTCTTTGTACAGAAGAATCTGGTTTTCAAATCCAATGCAGCGTTTGAGAAGGCTGTACCGAAATACATTGTACTTGCAGTTGTGCTGGTGCTTGTATCCGCAGCACTTCCGGCTTACAGCCAGAGCTTTTTCGTAAACATCGGTATTTCCGAAGCACTTGCTGCCGGCGAAGCCTCCGGGCTCGAAGTTATCCCGGGTGTGGAACTTTCCACAGAATACAACGAAACGGAAATCCATGTCGTCGGACTCTTTATCGATCCTGCCAATACCGAACTTCAGGCAGAACTTGCAAAATTCCGTGATAACCGGGACAACCGCAATCTGAAAATGATAGAAAAACTTCAGGAAGAGGGATTCCGGATCACCGCAGAAGATCTGTATCGTCTGAATCCGGATACCGTGGTGGCACGTCCACACATTGCAAGATATCTGGTAGATTCCGGACAGGTAAAAGATCTGAAAACCGTGTTTGACAAATACATCGGCGACGGTTGCAAATGCTATGTGGACCGCTATAAAATCACACCGATGCAGGCAGTGGCTCTGATCCATCAGGCCGGCGGACTGGCAATTCTCGCACATCCATGTCTTTATAAGATGAAACGTGCAGAGCTGACCGCCATGATCGAAGAACTTGTGGCTGCAGGTCTGAACGGCATTGAGGCAATATATTCCTGCAACCAGGGTTCCGATGAAAAAGATTTCCGGGCAATGGCAGAAAAATATCATCTGCTGCTCTCCGGCGGTTCTGATTTCCATGGTGCAAATAAGCCATATATTCATCTTGGCACCGGAAAGGGAACGATGTCCGTGCCGCATGAATTTCTGGAAGCTATGAGAACTTCTTTTACAAAGTGACATGCGAAGTGTAGAGTGCAGTGATTCTGAGAAGAATATGTCAGCTTACGCTGACC
>OLOD01001162.1_pt1 | contig 17698 bp, 17 predicted proteins | sample 1671921 | NCBI WGS metagenome assembly OLOD01 (sample SAMEA3136626, study PRJEB25190) | human gut metagenome | biome: human gut; feature: human-associated habitat; material: faeces | place: Austria | collected 2013
CCGGTATGAGCATCGGTATGCTTCTGAAATATGAACATATCTCCAGCACATTCCTCGCATTCGTGATCGCAATTGCAATCGGTATCGTATGTGGAGCTGTTGTTGGTCTGATCATTTCCAGAGCAGATGTTCCTCCGATCATTGCAACCATGGGCTTTATGTATATCTACCGTGCACTTGGTTATCAGGTATCCCACGGTGGTGAATGGGCAAGTGCAGCAGCACTTGGCAACTTCAAGAATTTTGCAACAACAAAATTCCTCGGACTGAATGCAGTCATCTGGGTAATCATTGTATGTTATGTATTTTTCTTCTGGTTTATGAAATGGACCAGAACAGGACGTATGATCTATGCAGTAGGTAGTAACCCGAGTGCAGCAGAAGTATCTGGTATCAATGTAAAGAATATCAAACTTCTTGTTTATACGATCATGGGCCTTCTGGCAGGTCTTGGCGGAGCTCTTCAGGTTTCTGTATATGCATCTGCAATGCCTGACATGCAGTACGGCGGTGAAATGGATGTTATCGCAGCCTGCGTTATCGGTGGTGTAAGCATGAACGGTGGACGTGGTACCGTGATCGGTGCTTTACTTGGATCCCTGATCCTTGCAACAATCGCAAAAGCACTTCCGCTGATTCCATTCTTCAACCAGTTATGGCTGAATACCATCAAGGGTATTATCATCCTTGTCGTAGTAGTAATGAACGTAATCCTGCAGCGTATCGCTGATAAGAATGCACTGAAAGGAAGGGAGATGTAATCATGGCTGGAAAATCTGGAAGAAGTATTAATAATGTGCCGGAGAGCCCAGTGAAGAAAATGATCTTCTCCTGGGAGGGAATATTGGTCCTGCTGTTTATTGCAGTCAATATTTTTTGCGCAATGTTTTCTGAATATTATAACCTGAGCAGTCTGCTTCGTCAGATGCCGGTTTATCTGGCAGAGGTATTTATGATGCTGCCGATGGCATACATCCTGGTACTTGGCGAGATCGATATCTCCGTAGGTGCGATCGTTTGCCTTTCTGCAACAATGAGCTGTATCGTGTGCAACGCAAATGCACCATTTATCGTAGTTGTGATTACAGCGCTTGGCGTTGGTACCATCTGCGGAGCAGTTAACGGATTTATCCTTACAAAATTCCAGGAACTGCCTCCAATGATCGTAACACTGGCAACACAGATCATCTTCCGTGGTATCTCCGAGATCGTTCTTGGAAGTGGCGGTAGTATTTCTGCAAGCAACACCGATGGTTTCCGTGCAATCGGTGGAAAGATCGGAAATGTTCCATACATTCTGTTTCTCGTAGTAATCCTTTCTGTGATCTTTGCTGTTATCTTAGGCAAGAGCACATTCGGACGTCGTGTATATGCAATCGGTACAAACCGTCTGACAGCATATTACTCAGGTGTTCATGTACAGAAGATCCGTTTCATCATTTACACCATCATGGGTACAGTTTCCGGACTGTGTGCACTGTTCTTAGTTTCTTCTTCATACGGTGCAAATACAACAACCGGTAACGGATTTGAAATGGATGCCATCGCAATGGCAGTATTCGGAGGTATTTCCTCTACAGGTGGTAAAGGTAATATCGCAGGTGGATTTATTTCCGCATTTATCATTGTATGCCTTCGAGTAGGTCTTGGTCAGAGAAACGTCAATGCACAGGTTATCCTGCTGATCATCGGTGTACTTCTGATCGCTGCAGTAGCTCTTCCGAACATCATCGGAAATGTTAAAAAAGCAGTAAGCATGAAGAAAAACTAAATATTTATTTAATAACGTAAGTGGCTGCTCTCTTGTAGCAGGGGAGCAGTTGCAAATAAAAACTATATTTCCAAGGGAGGAAAACAAAATGAACAAAAAAATTATCAGCGCACTTCTTTGCGGAGCAATGGTACTTAGCTGTGCAGCACCTGTAATGGCAGCTGACAAAGCCGGAGACGGACAGAAAATCGCACTGGTTGGAAAATCAGCAGGTAACGCATTCTTCGAAATCGCTGCAAAAGCATTCAAAGAAACAGCAGAAGCTGAAGGTGCAACTGTAGATGTTGTTTATCCGGAAGCTGCAACAGCAGATGCTCAGATCAAAGTTCTTGACAACCTGATCTCTCAGCAGCCAGATGCAATCTGCATCTCCGCAAATGACGTTAACGCTCTTCAGGCTAAACTGGAAGAAGCTATGGACGCTGGAATCAAAGTATCTTCTTTCGACTCCGCTCCGAATAAAGACAGCCGTCAGGTATTCGTAAACCAGGCTGGTACACAGGCAGTTGGACAGGCTCTTATGGATGCAGTTCTTGATATCTCCGGTGGAGAAGGACAGTTCGCTATCCTTTCTGCAACATCTCAGTCTGCAAACCAGAACGCTTGGATCGACGCTATGAAATCCATCATGGAAGGCGATGAGAAATACAGCAAACTGGAACTTGTAGAAGTAGCTTATGGTGATGACGAACCTCAGAAATCTACAGACCAGACAGCAGCTCTTCTTCAGAACTACCCAGATCTGAAAGTTATCTGCGCACCTACAACAGTTGGTATCGCTGCAGCTGCTAAATACCTTCAGGACAACGAATCTGCTTGCAAACTGACAGGTCTTGGACTTCCTTCTGAAATGCAGGAGTACACAGGTGATGACGATGCACATTCCTGCCCATACTTCTATCTGTGGGATATGGAAGGCCTTGGAAAACTTTCCGCATATGCAACAATGGCACTTGTAAAAGGTGACATCACTGGTGCAGAAGATGAAACATTCACAGCTGGCGATATGGGTGAATTCACAATCACAAAAGCTGATGATGAAGGAACAGAAATCGTTCTTGGTGAGCCACTTCAGTTCACACCAGACAACGTAGCTGACTACGCTAAACTGTACTAATCAGCACGCTTGGAGAAGCAAAAGTTTTTCTGAATATGATAAATCCTTAAAAGACAGGGCGGAGCCGAAAGGCTTCGCTCTGTTTTTGTGTACTTTTTTGTCATATTGCTTTATACTGTCTGAGCATGGTAGAATAAAAGAAATAAGTTACCGGAGCAAAATTATAGCAGTGAAGAAAGCGGGAGTAACAGATGCAGCAGGCTTTATTGGATCATTTAAGAGTTGTAACAGAAGAAGAACAGAGAATCCTGGATGGGGTTGCAGAGGTAGATAAGGACCTTTATACATCTGGGAAGGATTTCACGGTGGACAGTGCGAAAATGCTCAGTGAGGGCAAACTGATCGCTGTACGTACCCATACACGATTTGTGCATTTTCCATCGCACAGGCATAATTATATTGAGGTGCTTTATGTCTGCCAGGGACAGCTTACAAATATTATAGGTGGTAAAGAAGTCGTGATCCATGCAGGCGAACTGTTGTTTTTGAACCAGTATACGAGACATGAGATTCTGCCGGCGGGGGAAGAAGATATTGCAATCAACTTTATGATCCTTCCAGAGTTTTTTGATGTGGCCTATACGATGGCGGGGAATAATAATGTCCTTGCAGATTTCCTGGTCAATGTGCTGCGCCAAGATGAAGAGCGTGGAGAATATCTGCATTTTAAGGTTGCAGAAGTGCTGCAGATCCAGAATCTTCTGGAAAATATGATCTACTCTCTTGTGACCGGTAAAGGCGATCAGAATCGGATCAACCAGACAACGATGGGATTGATTTTCCTCTATCTTCTGGAATCTGTACAGTATGCGGAGATGCGCCTGCCGAATCAGTATGAAAACATGATCACAATGACAACGCTGGATTATATCGAACAGCAGTACAAAACGGCGACACTTACAGAACTCTGCGAAAAATTGCATTTGCCGATGCATATGCTGAGTAAGATGATCCGGAAAAATACGGGATTTAATTTCAAAGAATTGCTTCAGCGCAAACGTCTGAACAAAGCTGTGGAACTGATGTGCGAGACAGATCTTCCGATCAGTGACATCATTGCAGCGGTTGGCTATGAGAATGGCAGTTATTTTCACCGGGTATTTAAAGAACGCTACCATACGACGCCGAGAGCGTTCCGTGTGGCAAATGGAAAAGAAGAACGGGTGAGATTATAAAAAAGGGGCATTGCAGATGTAATAATAACATACATTTGTAATGTCCCTTTAGATTTTATTTTATCATTTGTGTCAGACAAGAACTGTCCACAGATTATGTAGAACATGAATGCAGAGAAGATGCTGTTCTGAACAGTTACCGGAGAAGTCCTCTTTTGTGTCCTGTTCTTTTGTACATATTCTAAAATCTGTGGTCAGTATATCACATGGTCAGGTTTTTGAAAAGCTCGATATCTGACGCTTTTACTTTGAGATTTGTCTCAATCACTTTTCCTTCAGCTGTTGTGATTTTGATCTCAATCAGTGTATCTTCTTTGACAGCTGTGCTGGCTGCCTGAAGAAACTTCGGGAATTTCGGATGATTCTGGGTAAAGGTTGCCCAGGAATTTTTTAACTGCATTAAATTTCCAAGATTCATGTGTTGTGCCTCCTAATTCTGAAAATGAATCTGCTCACCCTGAATGACCGGATAACAGATTAAAGTAGTTCCATCCAGATTTTCTCTGTGCATATCAACAGCACTGATCTGGTGGTTTTCGTAAGTTGTATAATAGTAAATTCCTTTTGTTGCGTTACAGCAGGATGTATAGAGTGTGATTTCATATTTTCCCTCAGTAACCTCGCAACAGCCCCTCTGCTGGTCAACGGAGCCAAGAATATGGAAAAACTGGCTGATGCTTTCAGCTTCGGAATCTCCGGAGATGGAATTCATCTTTGTGAAAGCAACACGTGCAAAACGGGAAGCAGAAGACAGGTCACCCGGAAGTCCGAGGGCACCCATTCCGCGGCTGTAGGCAGTAAGAGTCAGATCATCTGCAAAAGTATTTACGGGCTGTTTTGAAGAAATGTGCATATAATTATTCAACTGGAACATCTGCTGTGGAAAAGGTGGGTTATTTGTGAGTACACCGACCGGATTATCGTAGATATGCAGACCGTCTGCGATGGATTCTACTGTAATAGATGCAGTTTCATCAGAGATGATCCAGTGAAGCTGCGCCAGAGGAAACTGTTCGCTGAATGGAGTATTGACCAGATTCATGTGGGAAAGAAGTGTGCGAACTTCCGCGACAGAAGCACACTGGCTTAAGATCCACGGGATGAATTCGAATTGGGCAACATTGGTTACATCCGGTTTTACATTGGCATAAGCAGCATTTCCAACGAAATTCAGTCCTGCCATGCCAACACCTTTTTCATTGATGGCATCATAATATAATGGATAACCTCCGGCTACATGAGCCATGCCGATGATCGCATAGTGCGTTTGTTTTGTACCGGCATGCCGGAAAGAAAACGGATAATTCCTTGGAGTGATCGTAATCTGATCGCCGTAAGAAAATTCGTAGTCCAGTGTTCTTCCAAAATAAAAATCTTTTGTTTTATAAGTTGCAGCTGTACACATAAGCATTCCTCCTTAGAAATCGAAGTCTGCGTAATCTTCCGGCAGGAAGCGGTGGTAAATGATATGGCAGCCTTCGTCTTTGAAACAATAGTAATAAGTGTCTTCTGGTTTATCAGCAAAACGGATCAGACGGTCAAATTCGTCGTTGTTTATTTCTTCTGTGATAATGTTCTGTGAATAAGTATGGAACAGATCCAGAATTTCATTCATCGTGCAGTCGTGTTTTGCTACTAATTCCACAAGACTTTTGATGAATTCGTTTGGTGCGGTGTTATCATGCACATAGACGGTTCCTTCTTTTGGGATGTGAAAACAGAAACGATCTCCTTTGTGAGAGATTTCGATCTGTCCAAGCTTTTCTGTGATGGATGTCGGTAAGGCATTCAGGCGGGCCTGCATCTCGTCTGCATTGTCTGTGGCAGAGAAAAAATGATTCAGGGAAGAAAGCGGATAGTACAGACGGATATCTTCTTTAAAGAAACCGAGTTTCGCCTGTTCTTCCTTGATGATGTCGATCAGATTTCGTTCAAGTTTATCATAACCCATGATGGGACCTCCTTTATATAAGATGGATTAGTTTGCAATATGCATTCGGCCAGAATCGCAATGGTCGTAAGCAGTAAGTTAAATAACTGCAACATATTGTAGCAGATTCATACATAAAATACCAGAGTCGTTCGGAAAAAAATAGAATGGACAGATTCGACAAAATGTTACAAAAAAAGCTCGTTGACAGTACCAGGGCAGTGGGATATCATAGAACAAAAGAGGTAACTGTTTACAGAGACTCAAAATTTGACATATAGGGGAAATCATCATGTTAGTTTTAGTATATCACAAATGCAGCACCTGCCAGAAAGCCCTAAAATGGCTTGATGAACACAAGATTTTTTTCGAGGAGCGCCCGATCATAGAGGAAAATCCTACATATGAAGAATTGAAAGAATGGTATGAAAAAAGTGGAATGCCACTTAAGAAATTTTTTAACACCAGTGGCATGCTCTACAAGCAGATGAACCTCAAGGATAAACTTCCGGAGATGTCAGAGGATGAACAGCTGAAATTACTGGCAACAGATGGCATGCTTGTCAAACGCCCGCTTGTAGTAGGTGAAGATTTCGTCCTTACAGGATTTCGCGAGAAAGAGTGGGAAGAGAAGATTCGGGGCTAGACGACAATTTTATACTGTGAAATTTTTGCTTACGAAAGTTTTGTTGATTTATCTCTATTTATCTATTGTATTTTAGGGTATATTCGTGTAAAATAGAATACAATTTAGTCTAGTAACGCATGAATGCGTGAATTCTGGCGAAGCTGTAAATGCATCGGCCGGAAATCCTTTGTAGAATAGAAATAGAGATGGAGGAAGAGAGCAAATGGCAGATCATGAGATGTTGAATCTTGAAGAGATGGGCAATTTGAAAGACAGCATGGAATTGCTTGGGGAAGAACTGATGAATGGTCACCGGATCAACCCGAATCTGTATGTAGAATATGATGTAAAAAGAGGCCTGCGTGACTCCGCAGGTAAAGGTGTCCTGACAGGGCTTACCGAGATTTCAGATGTAACAGGTTACGATCTTATTAATGGACGTAAGATCCCGGCACATGGAAGACTGTATTATCAGGGATATAATGTAAATGATATCGTAGATGGTCTTAAGGGACGTAAATTTGGTTTTGAAGAAACCATCTATCTGCTTCTGTTCGGAAGACTTCCGTCAGATAAAGATATGGAAATATTCAAAAATATCATGGAAAACTTTGAAACTCTGTCCGGACGTTTTGTGCGTGACGTTGTTATGAAAGCTTCCAACGGTGATATCATGAATGCAATGCAGAGATGTATTCTCACTCTGTACACCTATGATTCCAAACCAGAAGATATTTCTGCGGAAAATGTTCTTCGCCAGAGCATTGAAATGATCGCAAAACTGCCTTTGATTGCAGTATATTCCTATCATTCCTACAGACATTTCCGTCGTGATGAGACTTTGTTTATCCGTAATCCACAGAAAGGGCTTTCACTTGCAGAAAACATCCTTCTGATGCTTCGACCGGATGGCAAATACACAGAACTGGAGGCGAAAGTACTTGATATTGCCCTGATCCTTCATGCAGAGCATGGTGGTGGTAACAACTCTACTTTTACGACACACGTAGTTACTTCTTCCGGAACAGATACTTATTCTTCTATTGCAGCATCTATCGGTTCGCTCAAAGGACCTCGTCATGGTGGTGCAAACCTTAAGGTACAGAACATGTTTGAGGATATCGAGGCGAATGTCAAAGACTGGACAGATGAGAAAGAGGTAGAAGCATATCTCCGCAAGATTCTGAATAAAGAAGCATTCGATCATACCGGTCTGATCTATGGTATGGGACATGCTGTTTATACACTTTCTGATCCGCGTGAAGTAATCCTGAAACGTTTTGCCAGAGACCTTGCACAGGAGAAGGGAATGATGAAAGAATTTGCCCTTTACGAACTGGTAGAACGTCTGGCAGGAAGAATGGTCATGGAACAGCGGAGACTTTTCAAAAATGTCTGCGCAAACGTAGACTTTTACAGTGGTTTCGTATATACTATGCTTGGAATCCCCAAAGAGCTGTTTACACCAATTTTCGCAATTGCACGTATTCCGGGATGGAGCGCACATCGTCTTGAGGAAATCCTCAATGCGAGCAAGATTATCCGTCCGGCATATAAATATGTGGGACATCATGCAAACTTCGTTCCGTTTGAAGAAAGAGAGCCGGAGGAAGGCTGCGAAGAAGTATTGCGGGATCTCGAAAAGGAATCCCCAGAACAGCCGGAAGAACAGGCAGAAACTATAGAAAAAGAGGCACCGCAGGATTCGACAGAGTGCCCTGAGGAGAAGAAATAAATGAAACAGGTTATTTTAACTGGTGACCGTCCTACCGGAAGACTTCATGTAGGACATTATGTAGGATCACTGAAAGAACGTGTCAAACTTCAGAATTCCGGTGATTATGATGAAGTTTATATTATGATCGCAGATGCACAGGCACTGACAGACAATGCAGAGCATCCGGAGAAAGTACGTCAGAACATCATTCAGGTTGCACTGGATTATCTGGCATGCGGGATCGATCCGGCAAAATCTACAATCTTTATTCAGTCTATGGTACCGGAACTGACAGAACTGACTTTTTATTATATGAACCTTGTTACGGTTGCACGTGTGCAGCGTAACCCTACCGTTAAAGCTGAAATTCAGATGCGTAACTTTGAGGCAAGCATTCCGGTTGGTTTCTTCTGTTATCCAATCAGTCAGGCAGCAGATATCACAGCTTTCCGTGCAACGCATGTACCGGTTGGTGAAGATCAGATGCCGATGATCGAGCAGTGTAAAGAAATCGTACACAAATTCAATACCGTTTATGGAGAGACTCTGACAGATCCGAAGATCGTGCTGCCATCCAATAAGGCATGTTTACGTCTCCCGGGTATCGATGGCAAGGCAAAAATGAGTAAGTCTCTTGGCAACTGTATTTATCTTTCTGATGAGGAAGCAGATGTTAAGAAGAAGATTATGTCCATGTTTACAGACCCGAATCATCTTCGGGTACAGGATCCTGGCCGCGTAGAGGGCAATCCGGTATTTATCTATCTGGAAGCATTCTGTAAGGATGAGTATTTCCCGGAATTCCTGCCGGAATACCAGAACCTCGAAGAGCTCGAAGATCACTACCGCAGAGGTGGTCTCGGCGATGTTAAGGTTAAGAAATTCCTGAATAATGTAATGCAGGCAGAGCTGAGCCCGATTCGTGCAAGAAGAAAAGAATGGGAACAGCGTATTCCGGATGTTATGGAAATTCTCAAAGAAGGCAGCAGAGTAGCAGAAGCAAAAGCAGCCCAGACTTTGAATGATGTCAAGGCATCTATGAGAATCAATTATTTTGACAGCGACCAGTCAGATATGTATCAGAAATAAGCTGATTTAGAAAAAAGTGATATATTTATCAGGAAAGCAACTGTTTTGGAGAAATCCGAGACAGTTGTTTTTTGGTGCATTTTAAATTGTCAGGGAAAAAAATAATGTTGTTTTGTGTGGATTTTAAAAACAAAAACAGTTGTTTCGTGCTGAGTTGATAGAAAATCGCCTTGACATTATGTGTACAAAATAGTACAATTAATACTATTAGATAAGTAGTATTTTGCACTAATATACGTAGTGAGCATTCATATTAATTGAAAGTGAGGAGCTATCAATGGCAAATGAACATAACGATCAGATCAGAATCGTGCAGGAGACGGTTGCAGGTAAGGAGATTACCTTTGCACATGTAATGGGTGGCCCGGCTCCGATCATATATCAGAAACTCGGACTGAATCCGCAGGTGGACTATCGCTCTTCTGCAATCGGAATCATGAATATGACACCGTCAGAATCCGCTGTTATTGCATCTGATATCGCAGTGAAGAGTGGCAATGTATATCTTGGATTTGCAGACCGTTTTACAGGAACGATGATTATCACAGGAGAAATCTCAGATGTTATGTCTGCAATGACGGAAGTCGTAGATTATTTCCGTGATACACTGGGATATGTGGTTTGCAATATTACCAAGAGATAGGAAGTAAGGCATGGAAGAACGAATAACGAGAGAAGAGCTTCTCGAGAAATTGTTTAATGACGATTATGAGAAGCTGAAAGGAAAGAAACTTCGTCTGACGCGTGTACGGGTTCCGGGTAAGTCTCTTGATTTTGCACATGTAATCACTCCTTCAGATCCGGCTGTTTATCAGAACCTGGCACTTAACATCGGTGTTCACGAAGGAGAAGATCATACAGGTGAATCCATTGGTATTATGCGCGTTACGCCATGGGAGGCCATTGTGGTTGCAACAGATGTTGCAGTGAAGGCGGCAGATGTTCAGGTAGGATTTATGGATCGTTTCAGTGGAGCTCTGATTATACTTGGCGGTTTATCGCAGGTGATGACCGCAGTAGAAGAAGTTGTGAAATTTTTTCGTGATGAGCTGCATTTCGATGTATGTGAGATTCACAAAAGCTGATAACAGGACAGGATAAAGAATGAAAAAAGTTTTCTTAATGGGGCGAAGTGAAGCTGGTAAGACTTCTTTGACACAGGCGTTGAAGGGTGAAGAATTACATTATCACAAAACCCAGTATACAAATTCAAATGAAGATACGATCGATTCACCGGGAGAATACGCAGAATCCAAGCATTTCAGCGTCGGACTGGCGTGTTTTTCTTTTGAGGCAGATGTTGTTGCAATCGTGCAGGCGGCAGATGAACCATTCAACTTATTCAGTGATGGCAGCAGATGTTTCCTTTTGAGACCGCTGATCGGTATTATTACAAAGGTTGATTCTCCATATGCTAATTTACCAATGGTTCGTCAGTGGATGCAGAATATGGGATGTGAGCATATTTTTGAGGTGAATAATGTTACACGTGAGGGTATTCCTGAATTGATGGCATATCTTCAGGATGATCTTCCGAAGCTGACACTTGAACAGGCTAAGTTTAAGCAGAGCCTTGGGCTGAACGAATGGCAGCCATTGCCGGAAGGTGTGGAATATCCGAAAGATATTCGATAAGACATGACAGAGAGACATACAGAGATGTGTGTCTTTTTTTTATGTAATAATGGAAAATTACTCCATAATGTTCCTATTACATAAAAACGCTCTGCGAGGATGCGACCAGATGCAGATGGAATATGTCTGCTACCTGGTAGAAAAATGAAAAGAATGAAAAGTTTTCAGAAATGAAACATAAAACATGGTAATAAACATCAAAAATGAATAATAAAAAGATGCAAAACATAGAAAAAATATACGTATAGCACAAAAATATTGACTGTATTTCTGAAAAATGATATGTTTTAAATGAAAAATGAAACAAAGATTGAAAGAAAAATGAAATCATAAAGGGGGTAATGAGATGGTAAAAGTCGGGATTATAGGATGTGGAAAGATTGCACAGGTTCGTCATATTCCGGAATATCTGGATAATCCGAATGCAAAGCTGACTGGCCTTTATGATCTGAATCTGCAGCGGGCAAAAGAACTTGCTGAAAAATATGACTGTAAGTCTTATGAAAGCGTTGAGGAGATGCTGGCAGATCCGGAAATTGATGCAGTCAGTGTATGTGTGGCAAATCATGTGCATGCTGAAATTACGATTGCAGCATTAAAAGCCGGAAAACATGTACTTTGTGAAAAACCGATGGCAACAAAATTAAAAGACTGCCAGATGATGGTGGATACAGCAGAGCAGATGAGCAAAAAACTTATGATCGGTCAGAATCAGAGATTTGCAAAAGCCCATGCAGAAGCAAAAAAACTCATCGAGCGTGGAGATATCGGAAGCGTTCTTACTTTCAAAACAACATTCGGACATGGCGGTCCGGAAACATGGAGTGTAGATGCTGGTCCGCAAAACTGGTTCTTTGATAAGAAGAGAGCTGCAATGGGAGCAATGGCAGATCTTGGAGTACATAAGACAGACCTGATCCAGTACCTGCTTAATGATACAGTAGAGGAAACAACTGCAAAAGTTACGACTCTGGATAAGAAAGACAGTAATGGAAACCTGATTGGAGTAGATGACAATGCCATCTGTATTTACAAAATGAAGAGCGGAATCATCGGAACGATGACAGCCAGCTGGACGTATTATGGTGAGGAGGATAATTCCACGATCATCTATGGAACAGAAGGAATGCTCAAGATTTATCATGACCCGAAATATTGTATCGAACTGATCCGCAAAGATGGAGGAAAAGTGTTCTACGATATTGATCAGATTCAGACAAATGATAATCAGACAAAATCAGGAATCATTGATGCCTTTGTAGAATCTGTAGAAAATGATACAGAACCGGCTGTTCCGGGGAAAAGCGTACTCAGTGCAATGAAAGCAATTTTCGGAAGTCTGAAATCAAGCGAACTTGGAAGAACCGTTCGCGTAGATGAGGAGGAATTAGAGTGAAGATAGGGTTAGTCAGTGCAATACTGGAAGATTATGATTTCAAAAAAATGATCGATACGGTTTCAGAGATTGGCTATGAATGTGTGGAAGTTGCCTGCTGGCCGAAAGCCAAAGCAGAGCGCAGATATGCAGGAGTCAGCCACATCGACGTGGCAAATCTGGGAGACAAAGAAGCAGAAGAAATTCTTTCTTATTGCAAAGAGAAGAATGTGGAGATTTCTTCTCTGGCATTTTATCCGAATACCATGGATGGAAATCTGGAAAAAAGAGCTGCCAATATTGAACACTTATACAAAGTAATCGATGCAAGCAAAAAACTTGGAATTAACCTTGTTACAACCTTTATCGGAAGAGATCAGACAAAGACAGTAGAAGAAAATCTGGAACTGGTAAAAAAAATCTGGATTCCGATCGTGCGTTACGCAGAGGAAAAGAAAGTTCGTATTGCAATCGAAAACTGCCCGATGCTCTTTGACGGAGATCAGTGGCCAGGTGGACAGAACCTGATGACAACACCGGTAATCTGGAGAAAAGTCTTTGATATTCTTGACAGTGATTATATCGGAATCAATTATGATCCATCTCATTTTGTATGGCAGATGATTGATTACATCCAGCCGCTTTACGAGTTTAGAGATAAAATCTTCCATGTACATTACAAAGACATTAAACTTTTCAAAGAAAAACTGAAAGAGTGTGGAACAATGGCATATCCACTTCAGTACATGAAACCAAAGCTTCCGGGACTGGGAGATGTGGATTGGGGCAAATATGTGTCTGCATTAACAGACATTGGATTTGAAGGATATACCTGTATTGAAATTGAAGATAAATCTTTCGAAGGTTCCGAAGAAAGAGTTCTGGACAGCTTGAAACTTTCTCTGAGATATATGAGACAGTTTGTAATCTGAGAAGTTGCTCTGAATAATTGAATTATTAAATAAAATGCTGAAATAATGCGGGGGAAAACCGCTTATTAAAAACAAACATATTCCAAAAGGAGGAAATGAATTATGAAGAAAACAGTAGTTTGCATGCTGATCGCAGCTATGACAATGGGTAGTATGGTTACTCCAGTATTTGCGGACGGAGAAGGAGATGCTACACACATTTATGTACTGACAGCTCCGGAAGATCATGGCTGGACTGGTTCCGTAGCAACATTCGCAAAAGAAAAAATCGAAGAAGTAAATGACGCAGGAACTTACAGTGCAGAGCTGATCACATCTGCAGATGCAGCAGAACAGATTGTCAACATCGAAGATATCATCGCAGCTGGTGAAGACAACATCGCTGTTGTTATTCAGCCAATCGATGATACTGTTCAGTCTGCAATCCAGCAGCTGGTTGACGCTGAGATCCCATATGTAGCTTTTGACCGAATCATTGAAGGCGTAGCTGACAGTGCAGTATCCAACGTAAAAGGTGACAACGAAGGTATCGGTGCAGCATGTGCGGCTTACTATACAGAGCAGGGATTAAAACCTGGTGATGCAGTTTATGTATACGAAGGAGATACTTCTTCTGTAACAACTCTCCGTGATGAAGGATTCACAAAGTACCTTACCGGAGAACTGGAATACGATGGAAAAACAATTGCAGACGATGCAAAATGGTCTGAAGACGATCTGAAATCTATCACATATTCAGGTGCTATGAACTGGAGCCGTTCTGATACAAAGACAGCCTATGAATCTCTGCTCGGAGATGCATCCAACGCAGATATCAAATGGTTCTATGCAGAAGACGATGAACTTGCAATGGGTATCCTTGAAGCTCTTCAGGGCGGCGGAATCGACGATGCAACAAAAGAAAAATTCCTCGGAAATGCACCTTATCTGACAGGCTGTGGCGGACTGGATGAGCTTTATGCAGTACTTCGTGGTGAATCCTTCACAGATATCGCAGATCAGTTTGGTGGTATTGTATCTGTAACTTACAGTCCTGCAATGATCCAGACAGCAATCCAGGATATGGTTGATTATCTGGATGGAAAAGATGTAGAACAGGATCACGTAATTGCCTGCGAAATCGTAAATAAGGACAACGTAAAAGATTATCCTTCTTTCTAAATCGAGTAATTTTCGTGATATAATTCTTTTTAATAAGACAGAAATGGCGAAGGGAACTGTAAAGTTCCCTTCTGTCAGATAATTAAATGAATGCGTATCAGAGCAATGTATCAAAAAGCCCGGTAACTCGGGCGGGGAGGCGAGAATTATGAGTTTGCTGCAGATGAAGAACATCTGTAAGTCCTTCAGTGGGGTTCCGGTACTGAAAAATGTACAGCTTACAGTAGAAAAAGGAGAGGTGCATGCACTTCTTGGAGAAAATGGAGCGGGAAAATCAACACTTATGAATGTTTTGACAGGTGTATTTCCGCGTGATAAAGGCGAGATAGAATTTGATGGTAAGGAACTGAAAAATATTACAATAAAGCAGTCTGAAAACCTGGGAATAGCTTTTGTTCATCAGGAACTAAATCTGTTTAATGATCTGAAAGTATATGAAAATATTTTTCTTCAGAAAGAATATACGACTAAATTTGGATGTCTTGATAAGAAAAAAATGATTCAGGAGGCAGAGAGACTGTTCCAGGAACTGGGAGTGGATATTGATCCTACGCAGCAGGTTTCTAAACTGAAAACCAGTCAGAAACAGTTACTTGAAATATCAAAAGCACTGTTTTTTAAAGCAAAACTTCTGATTTTGGATGAGCCAACAACATCATTAAACAATGATGAGGTGGCACATCTGTTTGACATTGTCAATAATTTGAAGAAAAAGGGAACTTCCTTTATCTTTATTTCACATAAAATGCCGGAGATTTTCCGTCTGTCAGACCGATATACCGTATTCCGAAATGGAGAATTTATAGGTGCCGGAAATATAAAGGATACTACACCAGAAGATGTTACACGTATGATGGTTGGAGAGAAATATTCGGATCAGGATGTATATGAAAAAAGGTCGTTGGGTGATATAATCCTGGAACTGAAGGATTTCAGTGGAGAAGGTTTTCGCAATATCAATCTGGCAGTAAAAAAAGGCAGTATTGTTGGACTGACCGGCCTTCAGGGTGCCGGAAGCAGTGAACTGATGCAGTGTATGTTTGGTGTAACAAGAGCATACAGCGGCGAGATGCGGGCAATGGGCAAAGTTATGCGGGATCACTCTATTCATACAGCTATGAAAGATCAGATTGCGATGCTTGCTTCGAACAGAAAAGAAAATTCTGTGATTCCAGATATGAATATTCTGGAAAATATGTATCTGTCAGAACATACTCTTTCTGCATGGAAACCAGCTATTTCAAAAAAGAAAGAAATAGAGAGATATAAAAAATATAAAGAGATGCTGAATATAAAGGCAAATTCCTGCGAAGATTTAATTACATCATTAAGTGGTGGAAATCAGCAAAAAGTTTTTCTTGCACGTTGGCTGAATACAGATGCAGAAATTCTTCTTCTGGACAACCCGACACAGGGAATCGATGTAGGAGCAAAAGCAGAAATTTACAAACTGATCCTGGAACTTGCAAAACAGGGAAAAACAAAATTAATTAAAATAGCAAAAATGGTTAGTAATTTTCTATTAAAATTTGGAATTGATATTCGAAGAAAAATCTTTAAACAAATTATTGACCAACTAGGTGGAAATTTAAGATTTGTTGTTAGTGGTGCAGCTGCAATTGATAAGGAGGTAGCAAAAGGGTTTAATGAATTTGGTATCTTAACAGTACAAGGTTATGGATTAACGGAAACCGCACCAGTACTTACAGCAGAAAATGAAGAGCATATTAAATATGGTTCAGTAGGACTTCCAATGTGCAATGTTGAAGTGGCAATTGACAATCCAAATGAACAAGGAATTGGAGAAGTAAAAGCAAAGGGACCTAATGTAATGCTAGGCTATTATGAAATGGAAGAGGAAACAAATGAAGTGATAAAAGATGGTTGGTTCTATACAGGAGATTTAGGATATCTAGATAAAGATGGCTATCTATTTATTACAGGAAGAAAGAAGAATGTAATTGTCTTAAAAAATGGAAAGAATATTTACCCAGAAGAATTAGAAATTTTGATTAATAACTTACCATATGTAGCAGAAAGTATGGTATTTGGTTATCCGAAAGAGGATGATTTAGTACTGTCTGTTAAAATTGTGTATAATGAAGAGTATGTAGAAGAAATGTTTCCAGATTTATCAGCTTATGAATGGGAAGATAAAATTTGGGATGATATTAAGAAAATTAATAAAGATATGGCAAATTACAAACACATAAAAAAATTAATTGTAACAAAAGAGCCTATGATAAAAACAACAACACAAAAAGTAAAGAGATTTGAAGAAATTGAAAAGATTCTAAAGGAAGAAACAAAATAACTTATATATATTGTATATATGGGGAAATTAGAAATAGTTTATTGTTATTTCATTTAAGTAATGATATAATAGCCACATCAAATAAAAAGGAGAGAAATTATGAAAAATTTTGGAAATGTTATTTGGGGATTAGCTTTTATTATTGTGGGAGTTATATTTGGACTTAATGCACTAGGAATTACAAATATTAATATATTCTTCCCTGGTTGGTGGACACTTTTTATCATTATCCCATGTTTAGTTGGATTTATTAAAAATTCTAACAAGACAGGAAATTTAATTGGAATTGTGATCGGTATTTTATTACTTTTATGTGCACAAAATATTATTACTTATGCTTTACTTTGGAAGTTATTTATTCCATTAGTACTAGTTGTAATTGGACTTAGTATTATCTTTAGTAGCTCTATTAATAGTAAAATCAATGGTAAGATTAAAGAATTAAATAAAAGTAATGGAGAGGAATATTGTGCAACTTTTGGTGAACAAAAAGTAGATTTACAAAATGAACAAGTAAAAAACTGTAGTTTAAGTGCTGTATTTGGTTCAGTAGAATATGATGCAAAAGAAGGTATCGTAAATCAAGATACAGTGATTAATGCAAGTAGTATTTTTGGAGGAGTTGAAATTACAGTGCCATCTGGAGTTTCAGTAAAAGTAAAATCAACACCAATTTTTGGAGGTGTGGAGAATAAAGTAAAAAATAAGAAAGATGCGGAAAATGTTCCAACCATTTATGTTAATGCGTTCTGCTTATTTGGAGGTGTTACAATCAAATGAGTGAAGCACAAAGAATCATTAAGTATTTAGCAATGGCTTTTGGTATTTTTTTAGCAGTCAACATTATTGGAGCT
>OLOD01001163.1_pt1 | contig 17696 bp, 14 predicted proteins | sample 1671921 | NCBI WGS metagenome assembly OLOD01 (sample SAMEA3136626, study PRJEB25190) | human gut metagenome | biome: human gut; feature: human-associated habitat; material: faeces | place: Austria | collected 2013
CCGATTTCAGGAACATGATGCGCTTCCCTTTCTTGTGGAAAGGGATGAGATGCGCGCTCGTCCATCCATAGACAGTCTGCGTAGCCGGACGCGTCGGAAGATATGCGCACAAATCATGAATACTCATCCATACATCCTTGCCGGATGACGAAGTATCGCCGAGCGATTCAAGTTTGCGGTCAAGCTCTTCTACTTTCTCAATCAGATATGCCAGAGCTTTGGGCATATCCTCGAATTTGATAGTGGTTCTTTCGACCATTATAACAGATATTTGCGTTGCGCCTCAATATCGAAGCGTTCTGCAAAAGAATAGCAAAAACCAATGGTGATTCAATACTGACTCCATCCATACCCTCAATCATAATCAAATCATAACCACCCATAACAATACCCAACTATCTTTCAGCAACTTACCAGATGTATTTTCTTTAGATTATGATTGCCTATTGAGACCGAAATAGCCCTTATTAATGGCACCAATCAAACTATTCACAACTGATTGTCTCGAATATCAATAAGAATAATCGCCTATTCTGCCTACATTATGCGGCAAAATATGATGAAACGCACTCGGTTTCTTTGTCATGTGCGGAACTTTAACTAAATTTGCGAGTGGATAACAAATTTTATCGACATGGAAACTGATATAAACCGATTAAAAGTAGTTTTAGCAGAAAAGAAACGGACAAATAAATGGTTATGTGAGCAATTAAATGTGAATCCATCAACCGTATCAAAATGGTGTACGAATAGTTCTCAGCCAGATTTGCAGACTTTAGTTAAGATTGCCAAGTTATTGGAAGTCAGTGTCGATAATCTATTGAATACTAAAATTGAAATCTGATGATTAAAGATATAATTGATAAAAATAATTCTGTAACACCCGGCTCTAACGAGCTTGAAATACTGAGAGAACATTTTCCAGCTTGTTTCAAGGAAGATGGAAGTTTCGATATTGTCAGATTTCAAGAGTATCTGAAAGACAAGGTAGAAGTAACTGATGAGGGATACGAATTGCGATTTCTTGGCAAGAACTATGCCCGAATGTTAGCATCTCTTGACACCACAACGGTAATAATGCCGGATGAAGCGCATAACTCTTTGCCCGAAAACAAGGGAAGCAAGAATATCTATATAAGCGGCGATAATCTTGATGCGCTGAAACATCTTCTGAAATCGTATGCAGGACAGGTAAAGTGCATCTATATAGACCCTCCATACAACACAGGTTCTGATGGATTTGTGTATAATGACAGTTTCAATTTTACCGCAGAAGAATTATCAACAAAACTCAGTATTTCATTAGACAAGGCTCAACGCATTCTTGACCTTACTCTTCGAGGCTCGGCCTCACATTCAGCATGGCTGATGTTTATGTTGCCTAGACTACTCCTCGCCCGCGACATCCTTAGCAAAGACGGCATAATTTTCATCTCGATTGATGATAACGAGCAAGGAAATCTTAAGCTGTTATGTGATGACGTTTTTGGAGAGGAGAATCTTGTAGGACAGATAATTTGGAAAAATGCCACAGATAATAATCCCACAAATATTGCTGTAGAACATGAATATATAGTATGTTATTGCAAGAACAGAGCATCGTTAAGTCCAATTTGGAAGTCTAAAGACAGTGAAATTAAAGACCTTTTACTCAGAAAAGGAAGAGAATTAGTCCAATCATATTCAGGGGAAGACCTTCAACAAATTTGGAAAGCATGGTATAGAGATCATAAGTCTCAGCTAGGCCCTTTTGAAGATTACAAGTTTATTGATGAAAACGGAATATATACTGGAAGTAGAAGTGTCCATAACCCAGGCAAAGAGGGCTATCACTACGACATCATACATCCTGTAACCGGAAAACCCTGTGCGGAACCTTTACGAGGTTATCGTTTCCCAGAAACATCTATGCAAAGACTTATTGAAAATGGGAAAATTATTTTTGGAGAGGATGAGACTAAACTCGTAGAGATAAAAGTGTATGCCGATGAGTACGAAGACAAGTTTTCAAGTGTATATAATTTCGATGGACGTTCGGGAGCGAATGAATTGAGGGACTTGTTTCCCAATATAACCCAAATATTTAAAAATCCCAAATGTACTACATTAATTATGCACTTACTGTCTTTTGTAGATTTACAGGGTGGCTATTTTTTAGATTTTTTTGGCGGCAGTAGTACATCAGCTGATGCAATACTTCGGATCAATCAAAAAGGCGACAGTGATAATAAATACATAATAGTTCAGGCTGAAGAGGCTTGCAATGAAGATTCTGAAGCATTCAAAGCTGGTTATCAAACTATAGATGCGATAGGTATTGATCGTATAAGGCGTGCTGCAAAAAAAATCGCAGCAGAATCCTCTTTTCCATGGAGACCTCGGATTCCGTCATTTTATGTTGAAGGAGCCATCTAGAGTTGCATTGGAAAAAATCATCAAGTTCGATAAGCATACTGCATTCGGTGACAATACCCTGATGGATGAATTTGGTGTTCCTACCATACTTACAACATGGCTGGAAAGGGATGGTTATGGTCTGACTTCTGATTACCACTCTTTAAATCTTGGCGGTTATACGGCATATTATATCGACAAGCATCTCTATCTTATCAACCCGGATTTAACTGATGACGCAGTAGCTATACTCCTTGACAAGTATCAAACGGAAGCATCATTCAATCCGCAGAATGTTGTAATCTATGGCTATTCCTTCGGTTGGAATGAGTTGCAGAGCCTGAAAGACAGCCTACAGACCGTACAAGCCGGAGAGAAGAATCTTCGTATCAATTTCGAAATTAGATATTGACATGGAGCTGATACTTCAATCCTCTTTGCCCCATCAGCAAAAGGCGGTAGATGCGGTAGCCGATGTATTCAAGGATACATGGATTAAGTCGCCTGTGCATTACTATTCCAATCCTGAAATAACCATTTTCAAGGATGGTGTCGGTGATAACATCCGAAATATACAAGGTGTAAACAAGATTCCGCATGAGTATGGAGGATATACTCATGAACCATGTCTAAATCTTGATATTAAGATGGAAACCGGCACCGGGAAGACTTATGTCTATGTTCAGACTATGTTTGAACTCCATAAACGCTATGGAATCAATAAATTCATTGTAGCTGTGCCTACATTGCCAATCAAAGCAGGCGCAAGACAGTTTATGGAGGATGAATATGTAAAGCGTCATTTCCGCGATGTTTGTGGATATGACGCAGAAATTGACCTTCTTACGCTTGAACCTCCTAAGAAGAAAAAGAAGGGAAGACAATATTTCCCTGCTGCTGTAAGTGAATTCGTCAAAGGGTCATGTCAAGACACCAGGAAAATTTTCGTTCTTTTAGTAAACATGCAACTACTGAAAGATGCGAAGAACTATATCCTAAGCAGAGATGATTATGGCAATGTTGTGGAAGGCTTTTATCGTCCGTATAATGCGCTTAAAGCTACACGCCCGTTTGTAATCATTGATGAACCTCACAAATTTTCGAGAGAGCAGAAAGCTTTCGGCATTATCCAAAAGGAGATTGCCCCACAATGTATCATCAGATTTGGTGCTACATTCCCCGAAGTCTCCATCGGCAAAGGAAAGAATAAGAAGATAATCAAGGATTACCAGAATCTTCTTTATGACCTTAACGCTTGTCAGTCGTTCAATCAAGGGCTGATTAAAGGGGTTGCTAAAGAACATTTTGAGCCCACTTCACAAAAATATGAGAAAATCAAGTTGATGTCGGTAACTAAAAACGATTCAGCTACATTTCAACACAAGCAGGAAGACGCGCCGACAAGGAGTTTCCAGCTCCGTGTAGGTGATTCGCTTTCTCAGATAGCAGATGAACTAACCGGACTTACCATCCAGACTATTGATAAAAACTCCATCGAGCTTTCCAACGGACAAATTAAAACTGTCGGAGAGGAAATGGACGTGGATGTATTCATGAATTCCTATCAGGAACAAATGATACGTCTTGCCTTGGAGAGGCATTTTGAGACAGAACGTCATAATTTTTCGGGTCGGACTTTTAAGATTAAAACTCTTGCATTGTTCTTTATTGATGATATAACGTCATATAGGAAAAGTGAAGATGGGAAAAGACCATATATACTCGAAGCCTTTGAACGATTACTCAAAGAAAAGCTCAAAGACACAATCGGTAAACTCTCAGAGCATGAAAACGAATATCGAGAATATCTGGAGGCAAGTCTGAAAAATATCAGAGCTTGCCACGCCGGGTATTTTGCTCAAGATAATAGTTCTTCCGATGAAAGTATTGCCGAGGAGGTTAATGATATCCTTAACGGGAAAAAACAATTGCTTTCGTTTGTGGATAAAGACGGTAATCCAATGCTTAGAAGGTTTCTATTTTCAAAATGGACTCTAAAGGAGGGCTGGGATAACCCCAATGTATTCACAATTGCGAAACTACGTTCAAGTGGAAGTGATATTTCCAAACTACAAGAAGTAGGTCGCGGTCTGCGTCTTCCTGTTGATGAGTGTGGTAACCGCATTTCCAATGAGGAATTTACATTAAATTATATTGTAGATTTTACAGAAGCTGATTTCGCGAAGAAACTCGTTGAGCAGATAAACAGTGAGATTCCGGAATCAGTTACACTCTCTTTGGAAATTATTCAACAGGTTGCGCAAAAAATGGGAACCGATGCAACCATTCTATTTGTTGAATTATTGACTAAGAAATATGTAGATCTTAAATATAATATTATTCCCGAAAATAAGTCTTCGTTTTTTGAGGAATACCCATTATTCAAGTCCGGACTTGAAAGCGGAAAAGTAAGAGATCGCAACAGTAAGCCCAATCATCCTGTCAAAATCAGGAAGGCTAGGTTTGAAGAGTTGAGAGAACTATGGGAGAAGCTCAACCAGCGATATACTATATGGTAGGAGCCTGAACTCAATATCGAAATTGACAAAGCTCTTGATACGATACTTGAAACAGGGAGTATCTTTACCGATAGAGTTATTACCAGTCGTAGAGACATTGTTGTTAGTGATGGTGAACATATGTCGTCTACTTCTAACAGCGGCGTCCAATATACTGTTAATCAAGCATTGCCTTATGGTGTGTTCTTGAAACGAGTGTCGGATGCTACAAATATTTCTCTTGAAAAGATACATAGTGCAATCTGTCGCTATACTAAAAAGTCAGGAAAGATAAAGGATTCGCATTTCAATGAACAGGCTATAGGTGCACTTGTTCAATCATTCACCGATTGGAAGATTGAGACCTTACAAGGGCGTTTCAAATATAAGAAAACCGATGGCTCAACGGGGGCCACGGCACTCACATATGCCGACGGGAGCGTCAGAGAAGAAATCGCTCAGGGTCGAATAGGAATCAAGATGAAGGAAGGAGATGCTGCGGACAAATATTTGTATGATGCGAAAGCATACGATTCCCCTCTTGAACTTGAAGACATCGAATCCGATATTGACGGAGGTCTTTCCGGAATAGCCGAAGTTATTGTCTATGGCAAAATACCTCGGAGTAGTATTGCTATACCAACGATTGCCGGTGGAACATATAGCCCAGACTTCATGTATGTTGTCAAGAAAGCCAACGGAGATAAAGAACTTAACATCGTAGTTGAAACCAAGGACGTTGAGAATAAATCAACTCTTCGTGGTGTAGAAGCAGCAAAAATCAAATGTGCAGAGATATTTTTCAAGAATCTCTCTGAGCAGGGCTACAACGTCCATTTCCGCACGCAGCTCAATAACAAGAAGATGCTCCAGATTGTAAAAGATGTGCTAAATCAATAACTATGCAAATACAAAAAATAATATTTATAAATCGCGCTCCATTTGAACATCTTGAATTAGATTTTAAGCAGAATGGAATTAATGTCTTGACTGCAATAAATGGTAAAGGAAAAACAACAATTATTTCTCATATTGTTGATGCGTTCCATGAACTAGCGCGAGAGGCATATCCGTCGACTTACGAAGGTAAAGAAAATAAGTTCTATCGAGTATCTTCTTCTTTGTTTAATCTTGATAGGTCTAAATATTCTTTGGTTTATATCCGATTTATTGACGATGACGACCAAATTGATTATCTTGATTGTCGAGGGCGTATTACTGCGGATGAATTTAAATCAATAGTTCCAGATATACTTATAGATTATGATAGATTAAAGAATATACTAGACAACGCACCTTGTGCTAAAATAGCCTCTCCCAATTGCATAAAGACGAAAATAGAGCGTCTCTACGAGAATAATGTTATAACATATTTCCCTGCTTATAGGTATGAACAGCCTGTTTATCTTAATGATCCATATAAACAGTCTAATCATTTTAAACAGGAAGCTATTTGGGGTGGAGTACTTCCAAATCCAATCGAAGTTATTACGGGGTTGATGGATCTGTCTAATTGGATTTTAGATGTTGTTCTGGATGGGGAAGTATATCCTCATTACACTCCTCCTATAAAGATGCCTGATGGTTCGATAAAAAGAATTGACATCACTCCAGAAAAAAATGTATTGATAAATTTAAACAATATAATTACACAAATATTATCTTCTAAAAAAATAGGAGCGCTACGATTTGCAATTAGCAAACGTAATAACAGCGGCCAGCGAATAAACATTGTTACCCATGATGGAAGCTCAGCTGTTGTACCCAATATTCACTGCCTTTCTTCGGGGGAAGCGGCTTTATTATGTATTTTTGGAGAGATCCTGAGACAGGCTGATAATTTAAATATTAATATTGAGCCCACGCATATAAAAGGTATTGTATTAATTGATGAAATCGAGAAACATCTACATATATCTCTTCAAAGAGTAGTGCTTCCTCAATTATTCAAAATATTTCCAAATGTGCAATTTATAATCAGCTCCCATTCACCCTTTTTTAATATGGGTTTAGCTGAAATGATAAAAGACAGAAGTATATTGATAGATTTGGATAATAATGGAATTTCTGTCGAGCCAGAAGAAAATGGCCTTTATAGAGAAGTCTATGAAATGATGACCCAAGAAAACCAAAGATATGCGACACAAGCCGCATCTTTGTCAGATTCTATAAAGGATATTAAACGCCCAATAATAATTACAGAAGGTAAAACTGACTGGAAACATCTTAAGGCTGCATTATCTTCTTTCAAAGAGAATGGAGAATACACTGATCTTGATATTGAGATTGTTGAATACGAATTTGATTTCGGAGATTCGAAGCTACATAATTTGTTAAATCAATATGGTCAGTTTCCGCAACGTTATCCAATAATAGGAATATTTGATTGCGATGAAGCAAATGGTAAAAATATTCATAAGGAAGGAGGAATAAGAGATTATGGGCATAATGTGTGGGGCATATCAATCGACATCCCTTCATATAGGGCTTATAATACATTCGGAATTTCAATTGAATTCTTATATCAGGATGTAGATTTAAAAAAAGAGGATGGGAATCACCGTCGACTTTATGTTTCCTCTGAATTTAATGAAAATGGTAGATTAGAAGCCAATTTACAAATTGGAGTTAAGAATATTCATGATGTAAAAAAATACTTAAACCCTTCTCAAGAAAAAATCCAATGTGATGAGGTTATTGACCTTAATGGAAACAGCCTTGCTCTATCAAAGGAACAATTTGCGGTCAATATTTTAAATAAGACTCAGCCTTTTGACAGAATGGATTTTAGTGCATTTCATTGCGTTTTTGACAAAATTAAGAATCTTATAAATCAAGGATAAACAAAATATTAAGAGGGCTTTATCTAAACTATCGACTTGTTAACGAGCATGATTCTGATGTTTATATGGCGAAGAAGCTTAAGATACGAAATAGCACAGCGGAGTTCCTGATTTTTCAGATTAAAGGGAAAGAATCAGGTGTGCAAGTAGTATACCACGATGAAACAGTGTGGTGCACGCAGAAGGCTATGGCAGAACTTTTCGATGTGGGAGTTCCTGCTATAAGCAAGCATCTGAAGAATATATTTGAGAGCGGAGAGCTTTCGGAGAATTCAGTTATTTCCAAAATGGAAACAACTGCGTCAGATGGGAAAACGTATAATACGACTTTCTATAATCTCGATGCCATTATCAGCGTTGGCTATCGCGTGAACAGTACACGCGCCACTCAATTCAGGCAGTGGTGTACTTTTGTTTTGCGTCAGTTTGCTATCCGTGGCTATGTGATTGACAAAAAGCGCATGGAGAACGGTGCGTTCCTAAACATCGACTATTTCGAGCATTTGTTGGCCGAGATTAGGGAGATCCGTCTCAGTGAGCGGCGGTTCTACCAGAAACTGACGGATATTTATGCCACAGCTATTGATTATAACCGGAATGCGCCTACGACCAGACTGTTCTTCAAGAAGATTCAGAACAAGATGCACTATGCTACGCATGGTCATACTGCCGCCGAGCTTATTGTAGAGCGTGCCAATGCCGAGAAGGAGCACATGGGTCTGACCACTTGGGAGAACGCACCCGAAGGAAAGATTGTCAAGACCGATGTCAGCATCGCCAAGAACTATCTCAAAGGTAATGAACTTGAAATTATGGGACGTCTTGTTAACGCAGTTCTCGATATGGCAGAGGTCATGGCGAACCGGCATATCCCAATGACGATGGAGGACTGGGCAAAGCGTATCGACATGATTCTTGAAGCTACTGACAACGCGGTTTTGCAGGATGCTGGAAAGATTACCGCCGACTTCGCAAAGGCCTTTGCCGAATCCGAGTTTGAGAAATACCGTGTCATTCAGGACCGACTATTCCAATCGGACTTCGACCGCTTCAATGGCGACATCATTCCACTTGACATAGAATAAGCCTATTCCGTTACGAAGGTATGAGTTTTGATACGATGGTAAAAGGTACATAGTTTCAATCTATAATAGAATATTGATTATGAAAAAGTTGTATATATCTATAAAAGGACTTTATATTTCATGTAAGAAGTTCTTAAAAGATAACCTTGCTTCTATTGTAAAAGGTACTACTATATCCCTTCTTATCATATTATTGGCAATATTAGTCATTCCTATTGTCAATGGTTTGATTTCTAAATATATTGAACCGTATTCAGTAAGATTACTTGATTTAGATAAAAAGATATTTGTCGTTATTGATTGTACTATAATCATACTCGCCTTTCTGATACTCACCATTACGATTTACAAATTTAGGAACAATAAATTTTGGCACTTCCCATCTCTTCCTTTTTACATATTCCTTTTTGTAAGCATAATATGGGGGTATGAGAGTTTTATCTCTAACGAATGGGTGCAACTGGGTATTTTCAATACAGGTTTGACATACAGCTCTCTTACAATATTTCTTCTCTTTACTGTGCTTATCGTCTATTTTGTCTTCTGGAGTAAATTCTTATGGGCGCAAATCAGAAGACGAAGAGATAAAGAAGTTAGGGTACTTGAAAGAATATCCCAAAGAAAGGATTATGTCTACACAGATGATGGACCTATAGTACGAGCTGAAGAAGATATCCTCGGTAGAAAAACATTTGCTCGCAATATCGCCAAATGGATATATGATCTAGATGTTCAGAAAGGTGCTTGCTCCATAGCTATCAACTCGCCATGGGGTTATGGCAAAACATCATTTCTAAATCTTATAAAAGAACAGGTTGCGATGAATGATGGTTTTATCATCATGGAGTTTTCCCCATGGCATTTCAGCCCATCTTCAGATATAACAAAAATGTTTTTCTCAAGGCTTGAAAATGACTTTAAAGATATAAATAATCAACTTTCCGACTTTTTTGCGGAATATGCTGATTTGCTAAGTGACACAGAGTATTCATTTGCTCAGAAGTTACTTAGAGGCAAGAAAGATTATAAAACCTTGATGACTGATATTTCCAGCCTGCTGAAAGTATTAGGTAGAAAATTGATTATTATAATCGATGATTTCGATCGACTTTCCTCTACAGAAATTCAAGAGGTTCTGCGTTTAATCCGTGGAAGCGCCAATTTCCCAAATTTCATCTTTCTTACAGCTTTTGACAAAGATTATGTTCAAATAGCGTTAAGTGAGTCTTCAAAAGCCATAAACCCTCACTATATTGAAAAATTCTTTGAGCATGAATATAATCTTCCTATTTATAGTAAAAAAGTTTTGAAAGGAAGGATTATAGAGATTGCAGAACAATTCATGGATGAGGATGATTTATATAATTTCAAGGAATATATAAGTCAAGACAATTCCTTATTCAACAAAGGTTATGTATTTGAGCCATTGGGTAATCTTAGAGGAATCTATCGCTGGATGAATAGTATTTCTGTGAAATATAAAGTCCTCAGGTCTGAATGCATAATCACTGACCTGGCAGACTTGGAATTGCTAAACATGCTCTTCCCAAAAATTTATTCTGCCCTTGAGCAGGATACGGAAACCTATCTAATTGCTGATCATGGTGACAATTATACATTATGGGATGAGACAAAAGTTTCTGAAGATCATCTCACATGGTTCAATAAAAATGCTCATGCAGATTTGAAAAAGACAAAGGTTTATACCGACATTCCTGAATCCGATAGAAAAGATCTTGATGACATATTAGATCGTTTATTGCCCAAATATAGTTGGCATGCTTGTCCCAAATCCTTTAGAGATAGCAATTATACCTATCGTTACTTCTATCAAGATTTAAGTGACAATGATATGAGTGATGAAAAATTTATCGAATTTATAACGCAACCACTTGATGTCGTAAAAGAAATTCTTGACAAAGATGAAGATGGTCTATATCTCAGAAGGATATGGCTACATAGCAAGGATCAAGTCATAGAATCAAAGGAGGTAATTGAATGTTTACTTCCTGTCATGTATTATGCAATGGCCAGATATTGTAAGTATTTTGTCTTTGAAACGATATCTAAATATTTGGAAAAACTTGAGCTGACAGAGATTGAGAGGAAAAACAAACTCATTACCCTTATTAATGCCAATGGATTTTCATTTGGAGTATTAGCTTGCTATTCATTATGGAATCGAGAGAGGTCATTATGGCATAAATATCTCAGTGACGAAGAGATGAATTGCATATTGAAAAATATGCTTCAATATTCCATTGAAGAAGGGTTGTCTTATGAGAACGTTAGAGAATGTCATATGAGAGCTTCTATAATATCTAAAGTAGAGAATGATGAGGGAGAACAAGTAGAAAAGGAAGTATTCCCCATCGCTGAAATAGAGGAAATATACCAAACTTATATCGCAGGATCCCTTGTAAATATTATTCCAAACCTAATATGGTATCATAGAATAGGAGGCGACCCTACAGGAGAGTTTTATATCTCTACAGATTTCACTAGGTACTGGGATAATTGGACTTCATTTGAGGACTTTTGTGGCAACAATGGGATAGAAATCAATATTGATAATGTCTATATTAATGAGTTCAAAGCGTTTGTTGAGGCGTATAATGGAAATGGGAACAAGCCTTTGAAATTCGAATTCAAGAACATTGAATTGCTTAGATAAATCTAGAAGGGTTTTCTCGTCCTTTATGCAGCAAGGGTTAATGTTTCATAACTCCTTTGAAGAGGTTGGAATACAGGTTATTAAAGAAATGAGTTTATTAAATGTCGAATTAATGGATCATCCGTTTTGGATACTTTGGATACTCCATGGGCATAACGATGATGCGGATTACTGAAAATAGCGAAGTCGGTTCAGACTTTTTTCGTAACTTTGGCGTTGAATAAGAAAAGATTATATTATGTCGGAAGAGCAGATGAATAGTTATCGACTTACATCGATGGAGGAGCCGGGCGACGAGCGCATGGCTCAGATTATGCGTGAAGTCGCCGAAGATGCCAGAAAAAGCACCCGACGGGCTGCCGAGCGTGTGGCTGCCGGAATTGAGGCTGCCTCACTTGAGGCTCGTGCAAGAGTTGAAGAAACCTTAAACAAACTTCGCAATGGCGACAAGTGAACACAAGCCGGTTCTGATTGTGATTGCAGGGCCAAACGGGTCGGGCAAGACTTCCGTGACCTCAAAGATTCTGCATCATGAGTGGCTGGAGGATTCGGAGTATATCAATCCCGACAATGTCGCCCGCGATCTGTTCGGCGACTGGAACAATCAGGCATCGGTTCTCAAAGCTGCCAACTATTGCAATGAATGGAGGGAAAGATGTCTTGCTGAACGCAAGAGCCATATCTTTGAGACTGTGATGTCAGCCACCGACAAAATCGATTATATTCTCAGAGCGAAGCAAGCCGGATTCTTCATCCGTCTCTTCTTTGTCTCCACCGAATCCCCCACTATAAATGCTAAGCGAGTCGCTAACCGCGTGCTAAATGGCGGTCATGATGTGCCTATTCCCAAAATCATATCCCGCTACGATAAGTCCATCGCAAACTGTATAGCCTTGGCTCCATATGTCGATAGGCTATATGTCTATGACAATTCAATTGAGGATGCGGAAGCGAGGCTTCTCTTCCGACTGAGCGAAGGAGAGCTTGTGAAACGCTATGTTGAGGAGCTTCCCGACTGGGCTTCAACTATCCTTCCGAGATAGAAAACGGCAAAGTAACCGATGTCATTCCTACGAATTTGAATATTCATATTTGTACCATGTAATACCAATATATTGGTATTCATATATGGTTAGATTTGAGGAAGTGAAATAAGAGACACCAAATCAACGATAATAAAATGGAGTGTGGCTCAGCGAGTCACACTCCATTTTTATTTCTACTCTTCGCTCCAGATACTTGTTTTATGGATTTTAGCTTATATTTGTACCGATACTCATTTTGACGTTGATATCCCTTTGTGGAGGAAACGCCAAAACGGCTATATTCCTATAACCATGAGTAATAAAAAGAAAGGTCGTTTCAGACTTTTTTCGTATATTTGGCGTTGAATTAAGAAAAGATTATATTATGTCGGAAGAGCAGATGAACAGCTATCGACTCACGTCGATGGAGGAGCCGGGCGACGAGCGCATGGCTCAGATTATGCGTGAGGTAGCAGAGGATGCCCGCGAAAGCACCCGCCGCGCGGCCGAACGCGTGGCTACCGGGATTGAGGCAGCTACTCAAGAAGCCCGTGCAAGAGTAGAAGAAACGCTTAATCGACTCCGCAATGGCTGCAAGTAAACATCGTCCTGTTCTTATTGTTATTGCCGGACCCAATGGGTCGGGCAAGACTTCTGTAACCTCCAAGATTTTGCATCATGAGTGGCTGGAAAATTCGGAATACATCAATCCCGACAATGTTGCCCGCGATGTGTTCGGCGATTGGAATAATCAGGAGTCTATTCTGAAAGCCGCAAACTATTGCAACGAATGGAGGGAAAAATGCCTTGCAGAACGAAAGAGCCATATCTTTGAGACTGTGATGTCAGCTACCGATAAGGTCGATTATATTCTTAGAGCGAAGGAATCTGGATTCTTCGTCAGGCTATTTTTTGTTTCAACTGAATCTCCGACAATCAATGCAAAGCGTGTTGCAAACCGTGTGCTGAATGGTGGCCACGATGTGCCTATCCCAAAAATCATATCTCGCTATGATAAGTCAATAGCCAACTGCATTGCGTTAGCTCCATACGTTGATCGACTCTATGTCTATGACAACTCGATCGAGGATGCGGAAGCCCGGCTTTTGTTCCGACTGAGCGATGGCGAGATTGCAAAACGCTATGTCGAGGCTCTTCCCAACTGGGCTTCGACCATCATTCCGAGATAAGCATCGACAAAGTGACAGATGTCATTCTTATGAATTTAAATTTCCGTATTTGTCCCTAAATCGCCAAAGTATTGATAATCAAATACAGTTAGATTCGAGGAGATAAAGTAATCCATCAATTTAGAACAATCTAAATCCATATAAAAGGAGTGTAGCTTAAAAGGTTACACTCCTTTTTCTTTTTCTTATTTTGATTCAGATAAATAAAAATTGAATCATTTTCGCTATATTTGCACCATATTTAGAATCTCCCTTAATTCGCTACAAGCTGTGTCTTTCACGTTATTGTCTCCAACGTTTGCAAGAGAAAGATGGTGGTAAACGATATAAAAAATATTTTAAACTTGATAAGTTCTGTGGACTCATATTATTCACAGACGCTCAAACATACTCTGAAACTGTCCGAGCAGCTGCAGGAGTGTGAGGAAAAATCGCCGAACAAGCCACCGTTTGCAATCAACTTTCTTGAGCATTCAAAGACTCGTGAGACCTTTACCAGCTGGATTATTCGCCATATCTTTGCATATACCTACAATGGACATCATCCATTCTTTAAATCGTTTGCAAGCACATTTCTCCAAGATATAGGATTCAAAATGGAATGGATTGATGCTCCTCTAATTGACAAAGACCACGAATATAAGAATATTGACATATTAGTTAGAGACAAAAGATATGCTATAATCATTGAAAACAAATTGAAAGGCGCCCCATTTCAACCAAATCAATTGGCTCGGTATATTGCCAAAATGAGCAATGAGGGCTTTTCATACGAACAAATCTTTGTTGTAGTATTACCGGGAATCAAATGTTCTAATGAAGACTTACCGGCTTCCGCATGGAATCTACCAAAAGATTGGATGTCGCCAGACTCAAAGCGCAAATGTAGGATTGCTCAAAATTCTTGTTGGTGCGACTCTGAGAACTATCAGCCAGAACGTCATTGCTCCCATTGTCGTCCATTAAAAGAAACATTTCACAATAGAACATTATTCATTCATAAAGAATTTTCAGAGTGGCTTTATAGCTGTGTGGTGAATAATACGTTAGACCTTCCCCAAGAAGAACTATGCAAGCAATATGTTCTTACATCTGCGGTACTACAGTTTATAGACTACTTAAATTCCTTATATCAAACACGTGAAAACAATAAGTATAAAATGGATATACAGAATTTCTTAAGCGAACAGATGAAACTGGGTGAAGTTGCTATTAATGAGCAATTGTCATTGTTAGAGGATAAAAAGAAAGACGTAGAAGATCTTGGCAAACGATTAGATGAACTTTACAATACCAAACTCAAGGAATACATCAACAAGATGTGTGAGAAATATCATATCCATGTGAAATATGATGATAATAACGGTTGGTATTTTCATTATGATTTCAATTTTGATGGAACAATCGTAAAAGTTATGTTGGACTATGATAAGGATGAAAAGAGTGACTACTGTCAGATTGAAACAAGACAAAGAAGAAAAATCCCTCTAATCATCCGAAACGACTTTGATATCTTTGAGGAGCTAAATGACGTAGATAATCGAAATGATTGCATCTGGAGATATGATTCATATAAGGAGTCCTTACTTAGGTTTGATAGAGTAATAGGTAAATTATTTGATCTTCAAACCAATGAATGACAGTTCTTCAGGTCATTATTTTGGCACATTGATTAACTTTGATATAACTCAATCATTATCAACAGAATCCCCTGCCAAAATAATCAGCCTCCGAGTCCGGATTTTCTCGGAGGCTGATTGTATTCAATCCAGAAATTTCAAAATCATGCAGTAAATTCAGCGGGGAGGATTGGCATAGCGCCTTGTCGTGTACACACGAATGCGGAGGTCTGGACGGCAAGAGCGTGTGCCTCAGCGACGGATTTGCCTTTAAGGATGCTTGAGATAAAGGCTGCGGTGAAGGAGTCGCCTGCTCCGACCGTATCAGCGACTTCCACTTTAGGGGTCGGCTGAAACGATACATTTCCCGGCGTGAAAACATAGCTTCCGTTTATGCCACAAGTAAGAATCAGCATCTTGAGATTATATTTTCCAAGCAGAATCCAGCATTTATCCTGAAGGTCGATTCCGGGATATCCGAACATTCGGCTGACTGTCACAAGTTCCTCATCATTTATCTTGAGAATATTGCATCGCTCCATCGAACGGCACAGAATTTCTTTGTTGTAGAAACCCTGACGAAGATTGACATCAAACACGACAAGACTGTCATCCGTCTTCGGCATTACGTCAAGGAAACGGTTTATCGTATTGCGCGACACGACATTGCGCTGAGCAAGAGAACCGAAGCATACAGCCTTTGTCTTTTTTGCAAGTTCTTCGAGGCGGTTGGTATAAGGAATATTATCCCATGCCACGTTTTCTTTTATCTCATACTGTGGTATTCCGGCCTGATCAATCTCAACCTGCACAGTACCTGTCGGATAAGGGACTGTCTCTATCAACTGATTCAGACCTTTTGAAGTGAAATTTTCAAGGATTTCCTTTCCAAGAGCGTCATCGCCGACCGCACTTACCACACAGCTGGGAAGCCCGAACTGCGACACGTGATATGCAAAATTGGCAGGAGCGCCACCGATTTTCTTTCCTTCCGGGAGAACATCCCACAGAGCCTCTCCCATTCCGACTACATAGTCTTTCATGATTCTTTCTATTATTTAATGGTTTTAATCTTAATTGTATAGTAAAGCAGATAGATTACGCCGACTGCCATGACAGCTACAGCACCGATCTGGCCGACAGCATCTGCGGCATATCCCATAGCGAGAGGGAACACAGTGCCACCGAAAAGCCCCATAATCATAAGTCCGGAAACCTCATTCTTCTCTTTGGGAGAACTTATAAGAGCCTGAGAAAATACTATCGGGAAAATGTTGGAATTACCAAATCCGATAAGAGCAAGAGCCACATAGATCGGGGTAATAGTGTCACAGACGGCAAGCATCACCATTGCCACAAGCATCATTACAACACTTAGGCCGAAGAATAGTTTCGATGAGACCGAACGAAGGATGAATGCGCCGGCAAACGAACCGACAGTACGGAATATGAAATAGATACCTGTTGCAAAACCGGCTTCTTCCAAAGGAAGCCCCATGCGCTCCATGATAATCTTCGGAGCGGTTGTATTGGTGCCGACATCAATTCCGACATGGCATATTATGCCAAGGAAACACAGCAACACAAATGGACGGCCAAGAAGTCTCAGGCACTCCCCTACACCGGAAGCCTTGTCGGGACGCTCCTCCTCGATAGGAGTAGCTCCGAGAGCCGAGATGGAAAGGAAACAGATCACTGCGTAGATGACAAACAGCGCGCGCCATCCAAGGCCGAAAGTCGGAAGGAAAGTCGTAGCGCCCCATGCGGCAAGTATCGGGGCAAGAAACGACGCGATAGCCTTTACGAACTGTCCGAAAGTCAAAGTCGAAGCAAGTTTATCGCCACTGATCAGGTTGGTGACGAGGGGATTCAGAGAAGTCTGCATAATGGCATTACCGATGCCGAGCAGAGAGAAGGAGATAAGCATTGTCATATAACCGTCATCCGCAATGGGGACTATCAGAGATGCCGCCGTCACAACGAGACTCAACATCACGGTCTTCTTACGTCCGATACGGTTCATCAGCATGCCGGTCGGCACAGAGAATATCAGGAACCAGAAAAATACAAGCGATGGAAACAGATTGGCTTGCGAATCAGTGAGTCCGAGGTCTTTCTGCACATAGTTTGAGGCAGTTCCGACAAGATCCACAAATCCCATCGCGAAAAAGCATAACATCACAGGAGCAATCTGCAACAGAGTGCTTTTTTTATCGGTAGCTAAAGGTTGGGTAACTTCCATATTTCAGATTTTATTTTTCAATGAATTTACAAAAACGGGCTTACTTAATTGAATAAATCCGCAAACCGGATAGTTTAGCTGTACCGTTTTCCGACTTTACAGATAAGGCGGAATATGGTTCACTAG
>OLOD01001167.1_pt1 | contig 17663 bp, 16 predicted proteins | sample 1671921 | NCBI WGS metagenome assembly OLOD01 (sample SAMEA3136626, study PRJEB25190) | human gut metagenome | biome: human gut; feature: human-associated habitat; material: faeces | place: Austria | collected 2013
AAAGAACACTAAATAAACTTCAGTTCCTTCAACGATAAAGTATTTATTATAACCAACTTGATCTTCAGATAATTCATATGTATCATATGTTTCCATATCCATGAAGTAGAAAGTATTATCTGCTTCATAAGAAAATTGAGCTGCTTTTTTAGAAATATTTGCTTGATCGAATTTAGTTGAAGCATTGAAGTTCTTTTCTTGAATAGCTCCTGTTTTTAAATTTCTCATTTTTGTTTTTAAAATAGCTGCTCCTTTACCAGGTTTTACATGTTGGAAATCCAACACTTGGCAAGGATCACCATCAATAATTAAAGTTAATCCTGTTCTAAAATCTCCTGCACTAATTGCCATATAGTATCTCTCCTATTAATTTAATAATTTTTTACACGTCCTATTGTAACAGTTTCAATCAATATTCTCAAGTACCCATGAAAAACTCTTGACACTTTGAAAATAATTTATTTGAAACTTTAACTAAACATTTTTTAAAATAAAGATAATTTTTCTTTATTTTGATGTTCTTTGATATATCTACTCCATTTAATATATCCATATGTTGTATTTGTAAAATATCCTAGTTTTAAAGCAAGTAAAACATATTGTCCTGACATAACGTTAATAACCGCTTCTAAAAATGCTGTTATATACCATGCAATCCATTGTTCTCTTAATCTAAAGAAAATAAAGAGACCATTTGCCATTCCAACTGCTGAAGCACAAGCATCAATATAAATAATTGCTGTTTCTAATGTTTTATTGTTATAAAAATCAGTTGCGATATCTAAACCACTAATGAAATATCCCACAACAACTGTCCAAACTATAATACCAATAATAACTAAAACTTCTTGATATCCTTTTAACTTTCTTACCATTGTAAGTTCATCTTCTTCATCATCACGATGTTTAGACCAGTTAATATAACTAATAATATCAATAGGTAACCAGAAGAATAATGTTGTTGCCATTGTCGCAAAACGATACATAAGAACAACACAAGAGACAATTTCCACAATTTCTACCAAGACAGAAACCAAGAAATTGTACCTTGATTGTTTAGATATTAATAACTCACATAAAATATTTAAGAATGTATCTAATAAATAAAGAATCATAATAATGATGCCGTTAACACCATTAGCACTATCTTCTGGAAATAACACAGATAAAATCGTAGCTAATACCATAATAGAAATAAACCATGATTTTTCATATGTCGTAAATTGTTTAGAGAACAACATCATAATTCCAACAGATAACATTAAAATGAATGTTGCACTCGCTAAATTGAAAATAGGTAATGTTTCTTCCGCCATCATTTCTTTATATGTATGACTTGCTTCTTGATGACTGACATCCTTATGATCAAAGTAAAGTTTTTGACCACCTTCTGTTTTAAATTCATATGCTTTGATTGAATTTTTATTCAATTTAACATAATCTTCATAATCATAAGATATCACAAGTTTTTGATCACCTTTTCGATAAATAACATCACAAACTTTGTTATCTGAATCATAATCTTCTTCATCTTTGTCTCTAGTCATTGTAATAGATTGAACATATTGCAAATTTCCTACATCTTTATGAATTTGCATCAAACCATAAAAAACCGAACCAATTGAAGTAAAAATAAGTAAACATAAAACAATTATTTCAAATGTTCTTAGTTTTTTATTAGATTCGATATTTTTTTTGAAAAACTGAATCATTATTTAAACCTCTCCCTTATTTTAAAATGCCTTATCATTATAATAAATATTTATAAAAAATACACCCCTTTTTTTATTTTATTATAAATCTTTTACTTAAAAGTAATTTATAAAATAAAAAATAAAGATAATACAATTTGTATTATCCCTATTTCAACTTATTTAACTTTAAATTGATTAATTACTACACTTTTATGATCATTTGATAAAAATTGAACTTCAACTTCATCTCCAACTTGTACAAGTGGTAAGTTATTCGATAACGAAAGATCAGCAATAAAAATCTGTTCATGTCCTTCAAGTTTAAAGTAGTAAACACTATTTCCATCTTTAACCGCACTATTAATTGTTGTAATTTTACCAGTTACAGTGTTTTCTTCAAACTCTTCATGACTTTTACCATTTTGAGCTAAAACATCATAATATGCCTTTTCTGCTTCAGACACACTACTTCCTGTTGCTACGATTTGATAATTTTTAACACTTACAAAAGCATACATTTTAACCAAGTTACTACTATCTTTTAAAGAAAGGAAGTAAGTCGGTTCCCCACCAGCATTAATAAGTATTGGAAATGTTGCTTTATATTTTAAATTTTGTACTTTTCCTTCAGCAGATGACATAGCTGAATATTCTTCCGCTCCTGAAATATGGTAGTATTTTCCTTCTTTTGTACGTAAATTAATTAAAGCAAACCCTACATTACTAGCATCTTTAGAAACACTTGTAAGCCCTGTATATAAATAAACATCGTCATCAATAACAATGTAATTATATCCATCTGTAGGCTGTAATACTCCTTTTTGTGAGAAAACAGAATTAATATACCCATGTGTATATTTACCGTAATTTTCTAGTTGTTGTATAACTAAATCCGCTGGATAAACACGATCTACCCAATTAGGAATATCTTTAATATCGTAATATTTGTGTTTACCATCAATAGCATTTACTAAAACTGCTCCTATAATATCTTTTCCACCAAACGGCCCTATTTTATATTTAAATACAGGAGCTATCCAATATGGAGTACCATCATCATTAATTTCAAAAGCAAGTTCTTCAAACATTTTTGTAGGATAATTCATTCTTAAATAGCGATTAATATTTCTACCAAAATGTTCAGATTTTGAATATTTCATGCCTTCTTTTAATTCAACAACTTCAGATTCTTGGCTTACCATATTAACTTTTATATATCCTGGTAACCCTTCTTTTCTATTTGTTATCCATTTAATTAAATCACTGTATTCTAAAGGTGTTACTCGATAAGGCGTATCTTGATAATTAATTTGTTCATAAGATTCATCTACTTCAAATTGTGAAACGTAATCAATCATTTGCCCCATTTTTCGGTCACCTAATTTAATAGCACTTTCACGATCCACAACTGGAATAGATTGGTAAGAAATAGTTTCATTATCTTTATAAAAATCAGCCTTTTTATCTAGCTGCAATTGATTTTGATAATTTTTAGCATGGAAAATAGGCAAACTATAAATTGATCCTACTCCTACATAAACAAGCAAAGCAACAACTACAAACATTAAATATTTAGATACTTTATCAAAAGTACCTAATAATATTGCATGCAAAATAACAAAGATAATAATTAGAAAAATTAAGTGAAAAACAAATGTTTGCGATTGATAATGTATTGGAAGCAATAAAACATATTCTCCAATAATAGCTAATAAGAAAACAATAATTAATGGAATTAAATAGCTCCATTTTTTAGTTGTCTGTACTTTTGATGAATAAAAATTTCTTTTAATTTCATTAATGATATTTTGTATAAAATCACTCATTTATTTTCTCCTTGATATCATTTAATAATGATGGAAGTTCATCCAATGATAAAAGTGTTGCTCCTGAAGCAAAGGCATGTCCTCCACCTCGATATTTATTTGCTATTTCATTAACAGGAATATGTCTTGATCTCATTGAAACTCGCCAATTATGATCTTTCGTATTTTCTGTTATAGCTAACCATACTTTGTACTCTTCAACAGAGCTTAATAAATTAACAAAATCAGAGCCTCTTTCTCTAGAAATATTTAAATGTTTTAAATCTTCATCTTTTAAAATATAGTAAGCAATCCCTTCATCTTCAATATAATGATTTAAAATAAAAGCATTCACTTTTAAATCTTTAGCTTTTTTCATATACATTTTTTCATAAAGAGCTTGCATATCAAAACCACAATTATATAAATACATAGCTGCTTCAAAAGTACGTTGATCAGTAGCAGAATACATAAATCGATTTGTATCACCAACAATTCCCATATAAAGAGCAGCAGCTCCAAAACTTGAAATTTTCACGCGTTCATTTTTCAAGAATAAAGCTACTATTTGGCTGCATGAAGAAGCTGTACTATCTTCAAAATTTAAATTTCCATATGAATCAACAACAATATGATGATCAATTTTTATAATTTCTTTACAAAAACTAATATCACCATCAATTCTTTCCTGATTTGCTGTATCTAAAACAATCCCCAAAGTCGGTTTTTCAAAAGTTGGTTTACTAATTTTTCCTGTAAATTGATATTTAGTCACTAAATCAGAAGAAAAATCACCAGCAAAATAGACTTCTTTATGATCAAATGTATTTTGAATTAAATCATACATCCCAAATTGACTTCCAAAAGCATCATAATCTGGATTTACATGACGATATAAACAAATACATTCATATTCTTCAATTTTATTTAAAATCTTTTCTATCATAATTTTCACCCCATTCTATAATAACATACCTTAAACAAAGAAAAAACCTGTTTACACAGGTTTATAGATTTAATAAACGAACAGTATCTCTAGCTATCATAACTTCTTCATTTGTTGGAATAACCATGACCTTAATTTGAGAATATTGATGTGAAATAACACGATTTTCATCACTTCTAACATTATTTAGTTCTTCATCTAAGAAAACACCAAATGCTCTTGAAACGTTATCAATAATTAAACGTCTTAAATATGCTGCATTTTCTCCAACCCCAGCAGTAAAGCAAATAGCATCACAACCACCTAGTTCAGCATAATATTGTCCAATATATTTCGAAACAATTCGTGCATACAATAAACCAGTTAATAAAGCACGTTCATTTCCTTCATTAAATAATGCATTTTCAATATCTCTTGAATCAGAAGAAATACCTGAAATTCCTAACATTCCTGATTTTTTATTATAGATTTCTAAAACTTCATCTGCTGTTTTATTTAATTTTTTACATAAATAAGGCATAACTGAAGGATCAACATCTCCACTTCGTGTTCCCATCATCACACCAGCAAGTGGTGTAAATCCCATAGATGTATCAACACATTTACCATCTTGAACAGCTGAAATGCTTGCTCCATTTCCTAAATGGCAAACAATAATTCTTGATTCTTTAGGATTTCCTAACATTTCAATAGCTTGTTGAGAAACATATTTGTGACTTGTACCATGTGCACCATATTTTCTCACTTTTAAATCTGTATAATATTCAAGTGGTAAAGGATATAAATATCTTTCTTTATCCAATGTTTGATGGAATGCAGTATCAAAAACAAAAACATGTCCTACATGATCTGGTAAAGCTTCTTTAAATGCTTTATAACCAATGATATTTGCTGGATTATGTAAAGGAGCTAGCTCAGCTAAATCTGCAACTTTTTTTACTGCATCTTCATCAACGACTACTGAGTCATCAAAATCTTCTCCTCCATGTACAACACGATGACCTACTGCATCTATTTCTTCCAAACTTTCAACAATATGATGATCAACAAGAGCTTTCAATAATAAATCAACAGCCACTTGATGATCTGGAATTGGTGTTTGTGTTTGTATTTTTTCTCCATTTACTTTAATAACAAAATTTCCAACTTCTTGTCCAATTCTTTCAACTAAACCCGAAGTAATAACTTCTTCACTTGGCATATTGATCAATTGGAATTTTAAAGAGGAACTCCCTGCGTTAACCGCCATTACTTTTACCATAATTTACCTCCTAACAATATAACTATATTGTACCTAATTTAATACATAAAAACAATATTTCCAGACGAAATTGTCAAAAAAATGTAAGCTCTTTCAATTAAGGTGAAAAAGAAAAGAATAGTCTTCTTATTTTTTAAGAAAACTATTCTTTTTATCTATTTATTATATGAAGAACGAGACATTTGTTCTTGTCCCATTTTAACTAATCTTTTAGTAATTTCTCCACCAACAGAGCCGTTTGCTCTAGCTGTTGTATCAGGACCTAAATTAACACCAAATTCATTTGCAATTTCATATTTCATTTGGTCAATAGCATTTTGAGCTCCTGGTACAACTAATCTATTGCTGTTGTTACTTTGTGCCATGTTGTGTCACCTCCTGACACTCATATTTTGCATCAGGAATGAAATTCTATACTCTTTTTTTAAAAAATATCTTCATCATTTTTATAATTTGCATCGACAACAACAGTTTCAACTGTTTCTACACATTCATTTACATATGTTTCATAATCAAAAGTTGCTTCGAAAGCTTCTGCTTTATAACTTCTAGGTTTTGTTGCAGGAGCTTTTGGAGTAAAGATTGTACAACAATCTTCATATGGTCTAATAGAAATATCGTAAGTATTTATTTTTTGAGCAATATCTATAATTTCTAATTTATCAAGACATAAAACTGGTCTTAATACCGGAATTGAAATCACTTGATTAATAACATTCATACTATCCAATGTTTGGGAAGCAACTTGTCCAATACTTTCTCCATTAACAAGTGCTAAACAATGATTTTTTAAAGCAAGTTTTTCACCAATACGATACATCATTCTACGCATAACTGTCATCGCATAACTTTCATCACAATGATCATAAACCGCAAGTTGTAATTTTGTGAAATTAACAACATGAACAGTGATTTTACCATGAGTATAATGTCTTAATTGATCAACAAGATCAAAAACTTTTTCTCTGGCAAATTCATTTGTATATGGTGGTGCTGCAAAGTGTACACACTCAATATCTACCCCACGTTTTAAAGTTAAATATCCAGCTACTGGTGAATCAATTCCACCAGATAACATTAATAACGCTTTTCCACCTATACCAACAGGATATCCACCTGCTCCCTTAATTACATTTGTCATCACATAAATAGCATCATGTCTAATTTCAACAGTGACCAACATTTCTGGATGATGAACATCCACTTTTAATTGTCTATCTACATGATGAAAAACATGTCCAGCAATTTCTCTATTGATATCTTGTGATTTTTTAGGAAATGTTTTATCACTTCTTTTAGTATTAATTTTAAAAGTTGTTTTTGTATCTTCGTTAATCATTTGAGCAATCGCATCTTTGACAACATCTAAATCTTTTTCAAATTTATAAGCATTTGAAAAAGAATGAATTCCAAAAACTGTTTTTAATTTTTCATTAACTAACAAATGATCTGCTCCATTTAAATAAATATATAAACGATCATATTGTAATTGATATTGTAATTGAGGAAATTCAAAAAGAATTTCTTTTGTATTTTTTAATAATTTTTGTGTAAATAATTTTCTGTTTTTACCTTTTGTTGTAAGTTCACCAAAACGAACGACAATATAATTTGCTTCCATATTTTACCTCTGTTTTTTTATTGAATCTAATACTTCTTTTAAACAATAAATAAATTTATCAATTTCTTCTTCTTTTGTCAAATCACTAATACTTACCCTTAATGCACTTTTTGCTATTTCATCCGGTAAATGCAATTGTTGCATAACTCTAGAAACATCACTTGTTTTAGAACTACACGCACTTCTTGTTGAAATTAAAATATCTTTTTCTTCTAAAGCATGCAAAATAACCTCTGGTTTATAACCAATACAAGAAAAGTTAACAATATGACTTGATGCATTTCCTCCTGTATTAATGACAACATTGGGAATTTTCTTTAGTTCTTCAATCAAATATTTATTTAATTTTAAAACATATTTTTCTTTATGGTCAAAATTTTCTAGTGCTAACCTTAACGTTTTAGCAAGAACAATATAAGTACATGCATTACTTGTTCCTCCACGTAATCCATATTCTTGCTGACCACCATTGATAAGTGGAACTAAAGTAGTTGATTTTCTTTTAAAAAGTAATCCACTTCCCTTTAAACCGTTTATTTTATGTGCAGAAAAAGATGCACAATCTATTCCATCTAAATCAATTTTTATTTTTCCTAAAGCTTGTACCATATCAACATGAAACTTAATGAGTGGATATTCTTTAAGTAATTTTTTTATTTCTTCAATAGGCTGAATCGAACCTACTTCATTATTAATACACATAACACTAATCAAAATCGTATCATCTCTAATACTCTTTTTAACATCTTCAATTTGAATATGTCCTGTATGATCCACAGGTAGATACGTAACTTCATACCCAAAAACTTCTTCCAATTCTTTACATGTTTCATACACAGAAGAATGTTCTATTGAAGTTGTAATAATGTGCTTCCCTCTATTTTGATATTGAAAAGCAATTCCTTTAATTGCCATGTTATTTGCTTCACTACCACAGCTTGTAAAAATCATTTCTTCATCACTAACATTTAGCATTTTAGCCAATAGACTTCTCGATTTTTCTAACAAACGATTAACTTCAATTCCTTGACTATAAATACTATCAGCATTATAAAAATATTTTTCTAATAATTGTGTATAAGTTTTTAAAACTTCCTTATGATAAGGTGTTGTTGCAGCATAATCTAGATATACCATATTTCCCTCCATATTTTATTTTTATTCATTTCCAATTAACATATGACCCTCATGAAAAAAGTCCTATTCAACCTTAGGACTTTTTTTATTGACCAACATTTCATAAGAATCAGGTTTTATTTTTTCAATAATATCAACCGCTGTAGATAAAGCCTTTGTATATTCGCCATTTCTATAAAGTAATTCTGCTTTCGTAAGTTCAGTGTTTACTTCTAAAAATGAAGAACGATATCTATTTCCAAAAACAATTGCATCTTCTACCATTTCTGCAGTTACAATTAAATTATGAACATTATCATATAATTTATAAATAACATCTCTAGCGGCATCTACTTGTAACGATAAACTTTTTAAATCAATAGGTCTTTTTCTAATAAAATTTAAAATTGCATCTGCTTTTTTATATGAATCATCAATATAATCTTGATACGACTCACTAATCATCGGTAAATGTTTATTTCTAATTTCTGATTTGATTTCCAATAATACAATATTGATATTATCTAATTCATCTAATGCACGTTTTTCTTGAATACGTAAAGTTTCTGCTAATTCATTATGTTTGATTAAAGAATCATTATACGGCTTACTTTGTTCCACAATCTTAGAAAAATTATCTATCATTTCTATATAAGAAAAATCTTTAGTTTCAATAATCTTAGTGATTTCAGCTAAATCATCTACAATTGTTTGAAATTGATTATAATCATCTTCAATTGTAATGGTGTAATCATCTAAAATATAATTTTCTTCTATTTCACGAATACTTTCTTTTGCTTTTGCAAGTCCACTTTCAATTGTATTAACAAATTTATAGCATTCATTTCTTTTTTCTTCATAAAGAGCATATGCATTTTTCTCTTTTTCAAAATCAGAATATAATAAATTTAATTCTTCTGTCATTAATTCAATCGTTTGACCAACATTATTTAAATCAAGATTCTTAATGTTATGTCCTGTATTTTGTAAATCACTACTAATTTTAGAAAGGCGAACACTCGCATTCATTCTTTCCACTGCAAAATCTTTTTCTTGCATATCTTTCATGATAGATTTTAATTCATTCAAACGTTTTGGTAAATATTGTCGAACAATAGAAATATATGTAGGTAAATCTTTTAATTTTTGATCCAACTCATCTATATCTCTTGAAATATTTTCAGTATCAATTTTTGCTTCTTCAAATTGTTGATTGTTCATATAATTTTCTAATTCAACAAAACGTTCATCAATATCATGAAATACGTCTTGAATCTTTGGCACATAATCTTCAACTTTGAAACGAATTTGTGCATAAGTATCATTTGTTGCACGATATTTTTCTTTAACTTTAATAATTTCTAATCTTTGAATATTCTCTATTTCTGTGATTACTTCAATATCTTTTAAAAGTTGTTTAGACTCTTTAGCATACTGTAGAACTTTTTCTTCTAAAATATCCATTTTCTTCTGTACACCACGTAACTTACGATAATAAAGTGATTCATCAATATCATTAACAAGAGGAATAATTTCTTCATTTTGAAGATTAGATAAATCAGAAAATTTTGCGTCATAGCATTCATATTTCTCTTGCAATTCGGGCATATTTTTAGCAATACCTTTAACTCTACCTAAACGATATTGAATAGGCAATGATTTAATCGCATTCATTTTGTTTTCTAAATCTACGATTTCATTGCGATAATGTTTTAATTTCAACAAACGATAAATTAAAATCAGTAATATTAAAACTAAAATACTTACTGCAATAATAACAATCATTTTCATTCCAACTATATTTACAATCTCATTCAAATATTTCATGTCAACAACCTCTTTTAATCACATTTCTATGAATAATTATATCATGAAGTCATATACTTGTCTAAATCTAATTTTGTTTCTTTAAAATAAAATAGAACGATGAAGAAAATATAATTAGAAATCCAATCAAAACAAAAAAATCAATCTTTTCTTTTAAAAACACTAAAGAAAAAAGATAAGTAAAAGCTGGGTTAAATGCCATGAAAAAACTTGTTTTTAATGGACCGATTAGTTGAATTGATGAAAGATAAATACATTGTATATACGCATAGCCAATTCCAGAAGTTAATAAAAATAGCCAAAAATATAAAATATTTACTTGTGTAAATAATGGCTTTTTTATAAACAATAAAAGAATAATAAATTCAAAGAAAGCAATAATCAATAAATACAAATTATAAACATAAGGATTACATGAAATATTTTTTAATTTATAATTTCCAAAATTATAAATAAATAAAGCTATTATTAAAAAAAGGACACTTTTGTTTAGATCAAAAATTCTAAAATGAATAGCACATAAAAAGCCAAAGATTGTCATACACAACGAAAAAAAGATTTTATAATTCCACTTAGAAAATGAAACAGCTATTAAAAACATACAAACTGGTGCTAAAGAATTAATAGTTGCGGTCATTGTTCCCTTTACAAATTGTAATGCATAATAAGTTAATAAAAAATTAATAACATTAATAAAATTAGTCTGTATAAATAAACTTTTTAATGATACTTTTTTAAATGATATTTTTTTATAATTAATATAAATAAGCAATGATATAATTGAAAACAATAATTTTAACATCGTTAAAAATATTGGATGAAAATAATCATAATTAATCTTAGTTACAATAACATTTAAGCCCCATATCATATTTGCTAATAATAAATGAATATAAATCATTTGTTTCACCAATTGTAGTTTAAACAAAAGAAAAACATATTAATCAAGAAATTGATCAATATGTTTTTTATCTTTTTCTAATTGTTCCTTCAAATGATTTAATGATTTAAATTTACATTCATCTCTTACTCTAAAAATAAAATCTACATCCACTTCTTCTCCATAAATATCTTGGTCAAAATTGAAAATATTAACTTCTAAAGACAAGTTATGGAGAACACCAACCGTTGGATTGTAGCCAATATTTGCCATTCCTTTATAACGTTTACCATGTACTATAAGATAAACACCATAAACACCTTTTTTTAAAACAACATAATGTCCATAATTAATATTAGCTGTTGGAAAACCAATCTTTCTACCATTTTGTAATCCATATATAACTTTCCCAGAAACACGATATGGACGTGTCAATAAATAATTTGCTTTTTCAACACAACCATCATTTAATAAAGTTTTTATATATGAAGAAGATACTTTTAAAGAATTTTCAGTATATTCATCTACAACCGTAACATCAAAAAAAGAATTATTGGCTAAAGTAGAAATATCACCTTTCCCCTTATTTCCAAAGTGAAAATCAAAACCACAAACAACATGTTTAATATGATGATCAATAATATATTTTTTTAAGAAAACATCTGGCTCTAAATGAGCAACTTCTTGATCAAAATCAATAATATAAAAATAATCAAATTCCAACTCTTCTAAAACTTTTATTTTTTCAGATAATGACATTAAATATGTGTAATCATTTTTTTCTAAAATTTGTTTAGGATGTAAAGAAAATGTCATAATTGCTTTTTTTAAGCCTTTTTCTTTAGAGATAGACTCAACATTTTTCAAAAGTTGTTGATGTCCTAAATGTACACCATCAAAAAAACCTAAAGCACAAACAGAATCCTCAACTTTAAATTGGCTATTAACTGACAAATGAATAATTTCCATTACCATAATCCTCTTACATTTTTTAAATATCCCGTTCCTGTGCTTTCGTAAATAGCTAATATTTTATTATGGTTATCATAAATAGCTATTTTACCCGTTAAATTACTTTTAATTTGTTTACCATGATAAACAATCGTTGGATCCTTTAATTTTAATTTTGGATAATCACCTAAAGCTTCTTCTATTGAATGTAATGTATAATCCCCCTTTTCTAATTGTTCTAAGGTAATACAATCTTCAATCGAAAAGTGTCCAGCTTGTCTTCTTTCAAGATGAGACATGTGACCTGGATATCCTAATTTTTGAGCAATATCTACACATAAAGAACGAATATAGGTTCCTTTTGAACACTTTACATCAAAAACAATTTCATTATTTGAAAATGAAATCATTTTAATCATCATAATTTCTATATTTCTCTCTTTAATTTCAACTTCTTCACCATTTCTTGCATATTCATAAAGTTTCTTTCCATTTACTTTTATTGCTGAATAGATAGGTGGCTTTTGTTTAGATTTACCCATAAACGAATTCAAAACATCAATTACTTGATTTTCTGATAAAGCTCCAACTTCTTTTTCTTCTAACACTTTACCACTTGCATCATATGTATCTGTACTTTTCCCAAGAGATAAAGTTGCTCTATAAAATTTTGTATCACTCATTAAAAATTGAATAGCTTTTGTTGCCTTATTAACACATACAACTAAAACACCTGTAGCATCTGGATCTAATGTCCCGCAATGTCCAACTTTTTTTGTATGTAATTTTTTTCTTACAATACCTACAATATCATGGCTTGTATAACCTGCAGGTTTATTTATCAATAAAATTCCATCCATTAATTATCACCTCTTACATTCTAACAAAATATCTTCTTCTTGAAAATAAAGTCATTTAAATATCTTTTACTATTTTACAATTGAAATCAACCAATTAATAATAAAAATTACAATATTTATAAAAACAATCGTTGCTCCAACAGGTGTAGAAAATAGAATAGAAAGAATAATACCTATAAACGCACCAACAACTGATAAAATAGCCGCATAGATAACAACGCTCTTAAAACTATTCATTATTTTCATAGCAGATAATGCTGGAAAAATAAGCAATGCTGTAATTAATAACGATCCTACTAAATTCATTGCAAGTACAATAATAATAGCTGTCAATACAGCAATCATTAAATTATAGAGCTCTGTCTTTTTACCTGTGGCTTTCATAAAATCTTCATCAAAAGTAACAGCAAAAATACGGTTGTAAAATAAAATATAAAATAAAACAACAAGCAATGACATAATTATACAAACACCAACTTCAAAATGTGTTAATGTTAAAATTGTAGTAGACCCAAACAAAGTTGAACAAACATCACCAGAAACATTAGCCGAAGTCGAAAAAATATTCATTACCAAATAGCCAATAGCAAGTGCTCCTACAGAAAGCATCGCTATAGCAGAATCACCCTTAATTTTTGTATTTTGTCCTGTTCTTAATAGGAAAATAGCTGCAATAACAGTAACAATCATAATGAATAAAGTTTGTGAAGTAAATTGTAAAACCGTGGCAACAGCCATTGCCCCAAATGCAACATGTGACAATCCATCTCCAATAAAAGAAAAACGTTTTAAAACAAGCGTTACTCCTAATAAAGATGAACATAAAGCAATCAATACTCCTACAATTAATGCATATTGTACAAAAGGATATGAAAAATAGTATTGCAATGTTGAAATAAAATTATTCATTATTAAGCTCCTTTCCGTACTTTTCAATAAAAATATCTTTTTTCATATAGATTGGTTCATTTTTCTTTAAATATAAAACATGTGTCGCATAATTTAATACTGATAAGTCATGAGAAACCATCACTATCGTCATTCCTTGCTCGTTTAACTCTTTCAATAAAGCATAAAATTCTTGTGTTACTTGTGGATCTAATCCAGTAACTGGTTCATCTAATAAAATAATCTTATCTGATGCACATAGTGCTCTAGCAAGCAAAACACGCTGTTGCTGTCCACCAGAGAGCAATCGATAACTTTTATTTTGTAAATGTGTAATTCCTAATTTATCCATTTCTTGTTTTGCTCGTTTTTTTTCTTTTTTGGTGTAAAATGGACGATATTTCAAATGAGATAACATTCCTGAAAGTACAACTTCTTGAACTGTTGCTGGAAAATCTTTTTGAACAACTGTTTGTTGAGGAAGATAGCCAATTTCTGATTTCTTCAAATTATCAGAAAAAGTAATTATTCCAGATTTTTTTTCTTTTAAATCTAAAAGTGTTTTAATCAATGTACTTTTCCCTGCACCATTTTCTCCAATAATACATAAATAATCATTTTTATGAATCTCAAAATTTATATTTGAGCACACAATTTCATTATCATAACCTAATGATAAATCTTTAACTTTTATATATGACATAATCTCTCCTTATTCATTTATTGCTTCTCTTAACATCTTTAAATTATGTTTCATAGCACTTAAATAGCTATAACCATTTTTTATTTTTTTATCATTTACAGATTGTAAAGAATCCAAATACAGTATTTTTTGATTTTTCTTTTGCGTATTATCCTTTACTGTTTGAGCAATCTTTAAGTTTGTCTGATCAATAATAAAAATACTTGTTAACTTTAATTCATCTATTTTATTTGCTAAAAAAGTAATTGTATAAAAACTTGCTTCCACATCGGCTGAACATCCCGGAAATGCTGCATAATATTTTAAATGATAATCATCTAATAAATATCTAAAAGGAAATCTATCAGCAAAAAGCAATGTTTTTGTGGATGCATTTTTTATAACTTGTTGATATTGATGATTTAAATCATCAATATTATTTAAATAACATTTAGTATTTTCTTCATATATATCTTTATTGACTTCATCCAATTTTTGAATTTCTTTTGATAAATATCGAATTACTTCATGTGCATTAATTAATGATAACCATACATGTTCATCATACTCGCTTTCATCATCTTCTTCATGATCTTCTTTCATTCCTTCTACATGCTCTTCTTCTTTTATTCTATTCTTTAAAACACTCATCATACTCACAACTATCATCTTTTTATTTTTTGCTTCTTTTAAAGCATCACTTACCCATTGATCTGATTCACCACCCACATAAACAAACATATCGGCAGAAGATACTTTGGCAAGATCTTGAATAGTAGGTTGATAACTATGTAAATCTGTACCATCCTTAATTAATAAGGTTAAGTCAAATACAGAATTATCATAGCCAATAATTTCTTGAATCCAGTTATATTGAGCATAAGTAGTACATACTATACTTTTTTTAGATGATTTTTGAGTAATTGGTATACATCCAGTTAATAAAACTCCACATAATAAAACTACTATACATTTAAATAATCTATTCATTTTAGCTCCTTTTTTCCATACATGCATGGCATAAACCACCAATTGTTGAAATATCACAATCTAAAAAGAATTCGTAATCTTTTTCTAATATTTTAATAATTTGTTGCATTGATTTCTCATTCAAATGAATAATTTTTCCACATTCTTTGCATTGTAAATGAAGGTGTTCATGACATTGTTTTAATTTTTGATTAAGACGATACATCCATACTTCATTATTCCCAGATTTATATTTTATCAGTTGCCCATCTTCAACAAACTGATCTAAATTTCTGTAAATAGTTGAAATGTTAACCTTTATATTATTTTTTACAATAAAATCATAGATATCATGAGCATGAAAACATTTATCATTACAATCTTTTAAATATAATTCTATTAATTGTGATACTTTTGTTTTATAGCGCATATTCTCACCTCTAATTTGCAATTCATTTGCATTTTTCCTAGATTTTATCATTCCTCATTTATCATGTCAACAAATATGCAATTCATTTGCAAATTAAAAAGCCATCTTTCGATGACTTTATTCATGTATAAATACCATATCTCTCATAGATACTAAATTATAAATATTCTTAACATCTTCTAATTGTAAATTAATACATCCATGAGAACCTCTTGTTTTATATAAATCAGGTGACCATTTACTCCAATCGCTTCTATTCATATAATGATATCCTGTTCCAGTCCATGTAATACGAACCCAATATTTAGTTGGTGTTGTATAATCAGCACCTGTTAAAGTATACTCTAATTTCTTATCTTTTATATACCAACATCCTGTTTTAGTCGCACGTGAAGCATCACTTGGAAGACCAGTTACACATTTAGCACTATAAACAACTTGTCCATTTTGGAAAACATAAACCATTTGTTCTGAAATATCAACTTCACTATATGTTTGCGTATTATAATCATCAACCAGATTATCAAAATTCAATTTATACGCCTTATTCTTATAAATTGGTTCCAACTTCTTTATAAGTTTTTTCTTATTTGTTTTATTTTTATTCTTTATATATGCCTCTACATCATTTTGTGGATTTTTTTTAGATAATACTTTGTATAATTGATCAACAGTTTGACTATAGTCAATTTGCCATCCATAATCTCCACCTGATACTTCTAATACTTCACCAGTATGTGACTTGAATTTTCTTGTTTTACCTACTGTTTTATATTTCAAACAAAACTTTTCAACCCATTGTGACATTTTTTCTTGATCAATAGAAACAGTTGCATCATCATTAATAACCAACCAATTTTTGATATCTTTTGGTGTGACTGTTTCATAATGTTTTTCAGTCATATCATAACGAATCCATCTATATAAATAATTGTTATATTGATTTAATTCTTTAATGATTGCTGAATCATTCTGTGTATACTTTGGTTTTAAATAAATATTTGCTTTATCTAAATCAATATTTGTTTTTAATTGTTTGATAGATTTTTCAACATAGCTATAAAACTTTTCTTGATTTAACTGGTTACCTTGTTTTTCTTTAACAATCTTACCACTTTGAGTTTTCTTATCATATTCAACATGAGCACTTTCTGGTGCAGTAATTGTATATTGATCCCCTGTTATCAAAAAAGATTGAGACAGGTTATTTTTAAATGCTTTTTTATTATATGAAACATCAAAATTAACATCAAAATCTTCGCCTGAAATAATTTTATAAAAAGAAAAAATACCATGTGTTTTTTTAAAACAATTTTCTACTTGCTTTTCATAATTAGCATTTAAATCAATATCGGTACCCCTTAATTCATATTTTGCATTATTTCGACCCTTAATAACAAGTACATGATTCTTTAAATCTGTTTGAACTGCTTCTTTAGCTTGAGATAATGTCATATTTGAAACATCAATTCCACCTATTGTTGTATTTGGATAAAATTTATCACTGTATAAAATGATAACAATAAAAAGAAGCATTATGATTGCTATCACTAAACTTAAACATATTTTAACCTGTTTTGTTATTTTTAAATCTTTGAAATTCATAAAACTCACCTACTCGTTCAATATTTTATAACTTTATTTATGGACTGTCAAAAAAAATATCCATAAGGATATTTTGGCTCTATACTAAAACTGGAGGGGAAATATATCCTGCTCCAGTTTTCTTATAT
>OLOD01001173.1_pt1 | contig 17559 bp, 17 predicted proteins | sample 1671921 | NCBI WGS metagenome assembly OLOD01 (sample SAMEA3136626, study PRJEB25190) | human gut metagenome | biome: human gut; feature: human-associated habitat; material: faeces | place: Austria | collected 2013
TTGGCGGCACAGTTTTTGGCGTAAAAGCTGTGCACATAATACACATACTCACCGGCCTTGGTGTTGGTGGTTTCCTTCGACTTGCGGATAATGATCTCGAAGATGGTGCCCATCATCGCATTGTCAACCTTGTCGGGGTGCAGATCGGCATTGTTCACAAAACTTTCAGTGACCTGAAACAACAGGTCGTTGCGGTCGAGGCGCGAATAGATGCGGCTTATATCGCCATTCTCGCCATCCTCCTGAGTGAATGCCAAAAGGATATTGCGTACATTCTGTGTGAACCCGTCAAGATATGCCTTAAAATTGTCGGCAAGCATCTTGGGCTGTGCCAACAGCTTATTGAGCGACAGACCGGAAGTGTTGAAGAATGTCAGACCATTGCGACGCATCAGGGCCATAAGCATCACCTCCTTCTTCTCATCGGGAAAGTCGCGGTACTGCTGATACAGTTCATCGTATTTATCCTGAAGCACACAGTCCAGACGCCGCAGCAGAGTAAACGGCAGTATCACGTTCTCCACTTCGGTATCATCATAAACACCACGGATAATCTCCTTGATGTTCCATATCATTCCTGCAAGTTCCTGTTCGGTCATATCTTGAAAAGGGGTATTAGTCGTTTATATGCAAAGTTACAAAAAATATGTTCATTCTTCGTGAACTGAATCATAATTTTTAATCGAGAGGGCCAATTTAGACTTAATCTTGCTCCGCAAGTCTGCCGGAGACACCACACTCAGACCTTCCCCGTAGGAAAGAACCAGTTGTTCAAGCTCAAAATTCGGCCGCACTTCAATCTCTATTTCATAGCCGTTTGTATCTGATTTCTTCAGTTTTTGAGTTTCGTGTAACGGCTTTGTCTGGATGTAAGGATAAAGCGATGGAGATACCCATAGCGTTATTTTCTGGGGCTCTGTGTCGAGGTGCTTCGTAACTCCTATAATATCGGCGAAATAATCGTTATTGAAATCATATTCTTGATTTTCGATATACGAGACTCCTGTGACGTTGTTAATATGTTCAATACGGTCGAACGCAAGATGAGAGATTGAATCATAACCATGTTCCTTCCCCAACAGAAACCACCGCTTGTTATACTCCTTGATATAATAGGGGTGCAGAATTACCTCTTTTACAGCACCCCGTTTAAAACTTTTGTAGCCGATGGCCAGTACTCTCTTATTGCATATCGCCGACAGAAGGGTTGAGAAGTGTTCTTTACCCCTAAGATATCGACAGTCATCGAATCCGACAACCTGTCGGCCATTGACATCAATATTCAGAGACAGTTTGAAACGCTCTATAAATGAGTGCATCCACTCCATCTGAGGGGTTCCATCAAACCGTGAGAGAATAGCCATACATTGGGAAAGTTGGGCAAGTTCATCATCATTGAACGGGAGTTTGAATATTGAGGACTCCGGATTCTCGTAAGAATATGTCACGTTGCGCCCCACCTTCTTATCCACAATACAGATTTCCGGATATGAATTGACTATGTGGTCCATATCCTGTCTGATGGTGTTCAATGCTGACACCGTGGGGAAACCTTGTAGCTCCAGTTCTTTATTGACCTCATCCATAAGCTCGGATGTTGAGTAACCGCCCCGCCTTAAGCAGCGGTCGAGCACCTTATATCTTATATCAGAACTTTTCGTATTTGGCATATCAATAGTTTTTCGATACGCAAAGGTAAGCTTTTTCCATCAATGGTGCAAATAGAGTGAGCCTATCCTTTGTAATTTTGCGGCACGAGGATCAAATCCCCCTCGTTCGTAGCAATGAAAAAAGTATTTTCACTGATGTTGCTCTTGGCAACATTCATGGTGTTCTTACCCGCTTGCTCAGATGATAAAGACGAGCCGGAAGACATCAAATCGCAAATCATCGGCACATGGGATGCCACGTTTGTAAAGTTCAGCGATACGGACTGGGTAGACATCTCAAGTTACCCCAGCATGGCACTTTCCATCACATTCAACAAGGACGGTAGTTACTATGGCCGTGGTGCACTCGGCAATGGCGGTGGCACATACACAGTGTCAGGAAAGACCATCAAAACATATATTGATGGTGAACTCTACGGAACATATTATGTGAAGAGCCTTAACGGAAATAGTGCTGAACTTTCTCTCACAATGGGAGCATCAAGCATGGAAATCCGTGCGGTAAGACGATAAACAACAAAAGCATTGAATCATGAAAAAGATTTTCGCCATCTTGCTTGTATCTTTTCTGATGTTCACCTTTAGTTCTGTAGCATCAGCAGAAGAACCGACTCAGAGAGTCTATGCCGAGTTACTTGGAACAGGAACAAATTTTCTAAACCTCAACAAGAATGTAAAAGTGTCGGTCGATCTTGGGCAATTCCAGTCCGCTACGAAGGCGTACACTCTTCTTGATGAGAATGGGAAGGACATTAAATTCAACAGTATGGTTGCCGCTATGAACTACATGGGAGAACGTGGCTGGAAATTCGTTCAGGCTTATGTCGTGACTGTAAGCAATCAGAATGTGCTTCATTGGTTGCTCTATAAAGACGTTACAGACCCCGCTCAAATAAAAGAAGGTCTAAACGTCAAAAATATGGATTAACTCTAAAATCAGATTTGACATGAAAAAGATATTTCTGCTTTTCGCAATGATGACTGCTGTTATAAGTTGTTTTGCACAGACAAATAGCGGCTATAGCGGTTTTGCCGACTTGGGCTATACAGTCGGTGTCGGCGATTATGACTTTGGCCGTTTTGAGATAAGCACCACTCACGGCTATCAGGTAAACCCATACTTCTTTCTAGGTGGCGGCGTTGGATTCCACTTCATGCAGTCATATGAGACAAAGGGTATGGAAATCGCTCTCGATAAAAGAGATTCAAAAGTAAGTATTCCGATTTTCGCAGATTTTCGTGGCACCTTCTCAAAACGGAAATTTGCACCGTTTGTAGACCTGAAACTCGGATATTTCGTCACAAACAACGACGGTTTCTATGGAAATATCTCCGCCGGTTGTCGTATGAACGTGAAAGGCAATCAAGCCGTTTCGCTCTCGATAGGCTACACCTACGAGAAACTCGAATTTGAAACATTCGGGCGCTTCACCAGCTCTACGAGCATGAACTATACGCGCGATCCCCGCAAACTCGACTGCGAAGGTGTCTCCATCAAACTCGGCTACGAGTTCTAAGTGACACATTTGTCATTATATTAGTTCCTTGCCATGCCTAATTGGCAGATAAGGGGCTTTGGCATAACATTTGCAATTACTAATAATAGAATTATTTAATCTTTCCAAAACATGGATAAAAATCAGCATTTATCTGATGTGTTGTACACGCATAAAATGCAACACATCCAAGATGAGGTAGATAAGTTTATAGCTAAAAAAGAAGAGATAATCTCTTTACTTTTGGAGAAATACGCAACTATCTCTTATTCTCCCTTTATGTCCGGCTCTATGGCAAAGCATACTGCTACCAATGCCAAATTTGACTTTGACATCGTGATTCCATTCAAAAAAGACGCTTTTGCTTCACTGGAGGAAATGTTTAACGAAGTTTATAACTATCTTCGTGAGAAACTTTCAGATGACATAGAGGTGCGAAAGCAAAAAGTCTCAATAGGAATTACTTATCCCACAGATAAAGATGATGTGACAGTTCAACTTGACATTGTTCCAGCAAGAGAAAACAAACAGGATGAATTTAAGGAGACTCATAACTTAAATCTATACTTCAATGATAGCGCATGGGGATTCAGCAAAGGAAGTTGGACAAAAACCAATATTCATGCTCAGATAGATTACATTAAGGGTAAATCAGATGAACGCAAAGTTATCCGCCTGCTTAAAATATGGAAAAAATCCCGGGGGGAGGATTATAAGTCCTTCATGCTTGAGTTATTTACTATCAAGGCTCTTGCATATTATACGGGAGATAGTTCTCTTTGGGGCAAACTCAAATATGTGCTAAATTATATATCCGAACATGTGACAGATGAAAAGTATCAGCTTATAGATCCAGGAAATTCCAATAATAATGTATTGTCGAGTATGGATACATTGAAGCGATTAAATCTGAGTAGTACTCTTGACATGATTCGGAATAATGTTGAACATAATCCAGATGCATATATGTCATATTATTTCCCAATTAAAGAGAAGTATTTGCCAAAAGAAAAGCAAGATAAAGGTTACGGAGAAGAAAAAATATCATATCCACCCACAGCAAAACGTTTTGGCTAATGTTGGCTAAGAACGATATATTACAGGTATTATCCCACCTGCCATTTCAAGTCGAAGGTTCTTCTTTTGAGATGGAAGGTGAGATACTATGCTTTATTCTAACTTTCAATATAGGATCCGAAACCACTCATTTTAAAGTAAAGATGACCCCATGGTATCCATTCCATTTTATGGGCCAAGAAGGAATCTCATTCTTTAATGAGGATCTTAAGGAGTTTGCCCACATTATGGAACAGGGGAATCTCTGCATTCATTCGTTAGCTAACCAAGACCCTATATCAAAATTTCGCGAAGACATCACCCAACTTTATGAATGGATAGTCAAATATTTTATTCAAGGAGAAAAAGACACCCATTATGAAGATATTATAGTAAATGAAAGCTTAATTGCTGGCTATTATATGTGTTATGCGGTACCATTGTCTGAGCGTCCAAATTTATGTGATGATTATGGGGTAACATATATTAAGAGACTTTCACCGTCGGTTTTGCATGAAAGACAGTGCTTAAACTATCTCGTGTATGGTTTTCATAGCATTTACCCTAAAGCCGATGCAAATAACTTTCAGCTTTCTTCAGTATACAAAACGTCAGATAAGAATGATCTAATCGCGCCATTTGTATTATTAAAAGATCATCCCTCAAGATTTGGGAAGTTTGCCATAAAAGATATCGAGACACTATCATCACTGATGACGCAAGTGCAATTGCAATTCATTTGCCGTATGCTTAATGACGGAACTGCAAAAGATAGACAATTTATGCCAATATTTATTGGGTTCCCGACTGTAAATAACCAAATTGGATGGCTAACATTGATCATTGATTTAGATAATATCCCATGGCATGGAGAGGCTGAGAGAATTAATGGTGTAAAAACAGGGCAGTGGTTATCTGTCCCTAATAAAAATGCAGAAGCGGTATATGCTAAGACTGAAATTATTACTCCTGAATTGTATTATGGCCGAGGAATGTTCCCTGAGCATTTTACATCATCAAAGATTCTGATACTTGGAGTGGGAGCAATAGGGAGTATTTTGGCAAAGACTTTGGTAAAATGTGGATGCCGTAAAATATCGCTATATGATTTTGATACTAAATCATTTGCGAATTGTTGCCGTAGTGAGTATGACTTTTATAGAGGACATGGAGATAAGCAAAGCGAACTATGTTTACAGCTGACGGCTTCTGATCCGTTTGTGGAAATTACATTATTGCCGCATAACTTTGATTTGGTGTTAAAAGCAGCCTTTAATAATGGCGATCTTGAAATGTTGAATAAGCGTTTTGATGAATATGATTATATTTTCGATTGCACAACAGATGATGATCTTGCTTTTATTCTTGACCAATTACAAGTTACATGCCAAGTCATCAATTTGTCGATTTCTAATCATGCAAAGCAGCTTGTTTGTGGGTTCTCTCCAAAAATTTCGGATTTCCTAAAATTTGCCTTCTCAACGATAGTAAAGGCAGACGACCATGATTTATATAATCCTACCGGATGTTGGAATCCAACATTTAAGGCATCTTATAACGATATAAGTCTAATGCTCCAGTATGCTGTAAGGAGAATAGTAAGAATGGTTACTGCACAAGAAGTAAAACATAATTTCATTTTAAGTGACAGTGATGAAGGACTTAGAATTGAAAGAATATAGATTCCATCAGCCATATCTACATCTATCCATAATTGTCCCAGTGCAAATCATGAATCAGATCCTTGAACATGCTTTTTCAGGGGATTGCGTAGAACAAGGAGGCTTTTTGATTGGTAAATACAAAGACGAGAATTCAGCTGTTATATATGGTGTAGTATCTCCAATTCGTAAAAATAGTTCTTATTGTAGTTTTATTAGGTATACAGAGGGAATGGACGAATTTTGGGATGCGCTATATAATGACGATGGATATATCTATTTAGGAGAATGGCATTCTCATCCTGCTGCATCAGCTAATTATAGCAATATCGACCGAAATACTATGATAGAAATATCAGAAGCTGAATCTGTTGGAATTAGATATCCGATATTTCTGATAATTGGCTATTCAAAAAAATCTCCAGATATTAAGTTTTATACTATTAAAAACAAAATAATATACTCATATGAGCAACGATAGAAAAATTAATTTAAAAGAGCTATTCAAGGGCTTACAAAGTCAGATGACTGCAACCTTGAATACCAGTCGTTCTTTTATTACCCATTCTGGCTCCAAGGGCGATGCTCTTGAAAATGCATGGATTGAGTGGCTGCAAGACTATTTGCCTAATAGATATAGTATTGCTAAAGCTATTGTTATAGATAGCAGTGGCAATACAAGTCATCAATTGGATATTGTAATTTATGACAACTGGTTCACTCCTTTTATTTTTAATCAAAACGGGTTTAAATTCATACCTGCAGAAGGTGTCTATGCTGTATTTGAGGTAAAACCTAATTTATCAAAAGAACACATTGAATACGCAGGCGCAAAAGTTGAGAGCGTTAGGAAACTAAAACGCACCTCCACTAAAATGATTAACTCCGGTAAGGTTTTTCCTCCACGGGATTTGACCAAAATTATCGGTGGTTTGCTCTGTTCAACCACAGATATTAAAGGAGAAAGTACAATTTCAAACCATTTGAGTAATCTTAAAGGATTCAAAAGTTTAGACATGATATGTGTTGCTGACTTCGGTTCAATAATGGTAGAATACACAGGTACGATTGAGGATGAACATGAACTGCCATATGACAAATACTATGACAAGAGGGAACTAAATAGAATCGTACTAAGTAAACCTGGACATAGTTTGGTAAGTTTCTTTTTGCAATTAAGCCACCTTTTGCAACAACGTATTGGGACTATACCTGCTATTGATTTCCAAGCCTATATGGACGGAATGGGAGAAGAGTTAGGAGATATCCCTGAAATGAATAGTTGTGACTCTTAGCGTAATGATCTATACTATACTTTGTCTAATCGTCCTCAATATATGTAATAATAGTTGTAGTATATGCAGAATGGGAAAATAGTATTAATTGTGTTTTCGGTTTTTCGAGGTTTTTACAGATACGGACTTTATTGAAGTCTGATAAACTCAGTTTTAGTCAAGTACGATAATGAAATACGACAAATACTATAAGTTTTAAGAAATACCCCGGCAAGAGTTGGAGTCTTGTCGGGGCGACGGGTTGGATTGGGGATTAGTAGAGGCGGATGCAGGTGACGTCGGCCTCTTTGACGAAGTGAGGATCGTCACTCTCGGTCTTGTCGAAGGCAAAGGCGAGGTGCTGGATGCGGTGTTTGGGGCAGAGTTGCATGAGGAAGTTGGTGAACTTTCTCAGTTCGGTGGCGAGCCATTTTACATCGTTTGTCGAGGTGACTCCGCCGAGCAGCAGCACGTTGTTGGGGAGTTTAAAGGCTCCGTCCGGCGTTGTGAGTATTACGAGCGATACGGCAAAGGTTGCATCTTCGGAGGTAAGACTGGCTCCGTTGGTGTACTCCTTATATTGCAGCTTTGCGGTCGGTGTGCCGTAGTTGTCGCCGAGATATCTCTCGATGTCGGCGAGTGCAGCTTTCAGTCTGGGATCGCTTACGACCGATATGTCGGTGGGCGGTTCTGCGCTTGTTGCAGCGTTGGTAGCGGGTGTAGCTTCCGGCGATGAGAACGCTGATCATCATGTGATCGATCTTTTTAAGAATGGTATTTACTTTTTTTGATTTATCGAATGTATGGTAAGTTGTGCTTGCCGCATACAGTAAGATCAGACTTGCCGCATACACAGCAATTGCGATAATGTAAATCTTACTTGGTTCGCGTGCTGCTTTTAAAAGCAATGGGATTGCTGCGAATATTGCCATCAGCATTCCGATAAAATGTGTAATCGCACTTCCCGGATCTTTAATGTGTTCTTTTAACTGCTCTGCCATAGTCATGCACCTCCTGAATGTCGAAAATATGACATGTAGTTTTTAATACTATGTTTGCTATATGTGTATATTATACCAGAAAAAGAAAAAAATCAAGCAGAAAAGGAAAATATTTTTAAAATCAAAATAATCCTTTTCCGCTTGATTTTTTACATATCAGGTTCTAATTTATTTTCATTGCGCCAGCTTCTTGGAGAAGTTCCATAGGTATTCTTGAATGCTCTTGAAAAATGTAACTGATTCGGATATCCGACGGCATTTCCGATATCTGCAATGGATAAAGAGGTCAGTTTCAGAAGTTCTGCAGCCTTCGTCATGCGGTAACTGATCAGGAATTCCTGAGGAGATTTTCCGATGGAATCGTGAAAAATCTTTCCGAAATAACTCCGGTTCAGACCACAGAAAGAAGCAATGTCTTCAATGGTAATATTGTTCTGAAAATTTTGCTCAATATAAGATAATGCTTCTTTGATGTAAAAATCGCTGATCTTTCCACTCTGCTTCATGCGCACTGTAGCAGCAGAACGCATGAAATAATCCAAAAAGAGATACAAATGTCCGATTATATGGAACGGTGAATCGGAGGAGGAACCGGAATGTCTGGTAATATATAACATTTCGTTCATCATTTCATTGCGGAGATCTTTCGAACCGGCATGATAGACCGGATGATCCGGACTGAGTCCGGCAGTAGAGACAATCTCTTTGGCACGGAGTCCGTCAAATTCAATCCAGGTATATTCCCATGGGAGATCCTGATCTGCGATGTAAGTATTGATCTGATTAGGAAATAGCATAAAACCCTGTCCGCTTTTCACCTGATATTTTATTGTATTGCCGGAAGAATCGTCGGCCATTAAAGTTCCGGTTCCGGATATCACATAGTGAAAGATATAATGGTTTCTGGCGGCAGGTCCAAAAGAATGGGAAGGTTCACATTGTTCCCAGCCATACTGATAAAGTCCGATATCAACAAAATTTTCATTTGGGAAAACGGAAAATAAAAGATTACTCATAGGAATCCTCCTTTTTAAAACAGTATATACCAAAATGCTAGATGACTTCAATATATAACGGGAAAAATCGCATTTTGCAATAAAACATATAATATGATGATATTTATAGACGCATAAGGGTATGTTACAATTCAATTGTAAATAAAAAATAAAAAAACCTGACGATGAAAACAAGAAAATATCCCGGGAAAGGTTCAAAATCAGGAAGGAACGGAACAAAAGGAGTTTGAAAAACATGCATAGGAAGTACAGGAAACTGGTAAGTGCCGGACTGGTTCTTACGATGGCTGGGGCTATGACGCTGCAGGGATGCGGGCAGAAGGAGAAGACAGGAAAGACAGAAATAGAACTTGTGCAGTATAAGCCGGAAGCAGTAAAAACATTTGAGAAAATAGAAGAAGAATTCAACCGTACACATGATGATATTCATCTTACAATTGAATCTCCGAATGATGCAATGACTGTTTTGAAGACGAGATTTATCCGGGAGGATAATCCGGATATTATTGGAATCGGAGGAGACGTGAACTATTCAAACTTTATCGATTCTGACATGTTGATGGATATTTTCGACTATAAGGGTCTGGAAGATATTAAAGAGGCATATAAAGAAATTGATAAAAATCTGGAATTTGTTCCGGAAAAAGGAACTTATGCGGTACCATACGTTGCAAATGCGGCAGGAATTCTTTACAACAAGGAAATGTTCGAAGAACATGGATGGAAAATACCAACTACATGGGATGAACTCATGAGCCTGTGTCAGGAGATACAGAATGCAGGAATCCAGCCATTTTATTTTGGATTTAAAGATACATGGACTTGTCTTGCACCGTGGAATGCGGTTGCGGTAGATCTTGCACCCGCAGATGTGTGTGCACAGGTGAACCGCGGAAAGACAACATTTTCGAAGGAATATAAAGAAGTGGCAGAACGTATGCTGGAGCTGCTTCCATATGGACCGGATGACCCGTTTGCATATGATTACAACGGGGCGTGTACGGCATTTGCAAAAGGTGAGTCCGCAATGTATACGATCGGAAGTTATGCAATTCCACAGATCCAGACAGTGAATCCGGATATGGAGATTGATTCATTTGTAATGCCGGCAAATAATAACAAGGAAGAAAATAAGTTGAACTCAGGAATAGATCTTCAGTTCTGCGTAATGCAAGACTGCAAAAATAAAGAGGCAGCATATGAAGTGTTAGATTTTCTCCTGGAAGATGAGAATGTACAGGCATATCTGGATGCGCAGAAGGCGGTTCCTTGTAAAGAAGGAGATTTTGAACTGCCATCAACCCTTGAAGGAATGAAAGAATATATAAAAGAAGGAAAAATGTCTGACTATCAGGATCATTATTATCCATCGGAAATGGCGGTAGACGCACAGATCCAGACATTCCTGATGAAAAAAGACAGCAAGGCATTTCTTAAGAAATTTGATACAGACTGGGTAAGATATAATCGTGATATTATCCGTAAAGTGGAAGATTACGAGAAATCGCATAATGACTAAGACAGATAAGTTACTGGTAATACGGAAGTTCAAGGAGTTAGTACGATGAAAAAGAATAAATTAAATGATAGAAAGCGGACATTTCTTCTGATCACGATTCCGATTGTTGCATTATTTTTCTGCTTCAATACGCTGCCGCTGATCAAAGGTGTCATCTATAGTTTTACCAATTTTAAAGGATACGGAAGTTACGACTGGGTAGGTCTTCGTAATTATAAAGATCTGTTTACCGATTCCAGAGTCGGAGGCTCATATATCTTTACATTTAAGTTGGCAATTGCGGCGACAATTTTGACAAATGTATTGAGTCTTCTGATGGCACTCGGACTAAATAGTAAGATCAAGTTCAAAAGCGCACTCAGGGGTGCATATTTTATCCCGAATGTACTGGGAGCACTGGTGGTAGGATACATTTTCAACTATTTCTTTACGTATATCCTCCCTGTATTTGGAAAAATGATCGGAAGTAAGACATTTAGTTCCAGTATGCTTTCTAATACAAATCTTGCGTGGATCGCGATTGTGATCGTGTGTGCATGGCAGTCGATAGCAATGAACACAATCATTTATATTTCGGGACTTCAGACGGTTCCGGAGGATGTATATGAAGCAGGTGCCATTGATGGTGCTACAGGATGGAAGAAGTTCAGGAACCTGACATTTCCACTGATCATTCCATTTTTCTCTATCAATATGGTTCTGAGTGTGAAAAACTTCCTGATGGTATTTGATCAGATCATGGCATTGACAAAAGGAGGTCCTGCCCAGAGTACAGAATCCATCTCATATCTGATCTATAATAACGGAATGAGTGGCGGACAGTTTGGATTCCAAAGCGCAAATGCAGTTATTTTCTTTATTGTGATTGTAGTGATTTCGGTAATGCAGTTGACTATCACCGGTAAGAAGGAGGAACAGTTGTAATGAAAAAAGTTGGGAAAGAAAGAATAAACTGGCCTGTAACGATTCTTTTGATCGCAGGGCTGATCACTGTAGTATTTCCATTGTATATGACTGTTGTCATTGCGCTGAAGAAACCTTCGGAAATGACGAATGATGTCGCAGGAATCTTATCGCTTCCAAAGCATTTCAGTCTGAGTAATTTTACAGAGGCGATGAAAGTGACAGATTTCTGGAACTCGTTGGGAAACAGTCTGCTGATCACAGTTGTGACGGTAGTGCTTGCAATGCTGATCCATTCACTGCTTGGATATGCAATTGCAAGAAATAAGGCACATAGTAAATTTTATAAGTTTATTTATTTTTATGTTGTCAGTGGTATGTTCGTACCTTTTGCAATCCTGATGATGCCGGTCGTAAAACAGACGGCGCAGATGGGACTTGCGAACAGAGCCGGAGTGATCATCTTATATCTGGTATTTTATATGCCGATGAATGTGCTGCTGTATTCCGGATATCTGACAAATATTCCCAGAGCGCTGGAAGAGGCAGCATGCGTGGATGGAGCAAGTACATGGACAACTTATTGGAAGATCATCTTTCCGATCATGAAACCAATGCATGCAACGGTTGCGGTTCTGACAGCACTTGGAACATGGAACGATGTTATGACACCATTGGTTATTATGTCAGGCACAGGAAAGAACACACTGCCGCTGGCACAGCTTAATTTCCAGACACAGTTTGGAACGAACTATAACCTGGCATTTGCCTCTTACCTGTTGGCACTTCTGCCGATCCTGATCTTCTATCTGATCTGTCAGAAGCATATCTTGAACGGTGTGGTAAATGGAGCTGTAAAATAAGAAAATACAAATCGGATAAAAGACACAAAAAGGAGACTGGAAAATGGGAATTGTTTACAGTAAATCAGACAGGACATTTACAATACAGACAAAGAATACAACGTATCAGATGCAGGTGGACCCTTATGGGTTCCTCCTGCACCTGTATTATGGAAAGAAAACAGATGGAAGCTGCATGGATTATCTGCTGACGTATTATGACAGGGGATTCTCTGGAAATCCGTTTGATGCAGGGGATGACAGAACATATTCTATGGATGCACTTCCGCAGGAGTATCCTTCCTATGGAACCGGAGATTACAGAAGCACGGCACTGATCGTTGAAAATGCAGATGGAAGTACAGCGTGTGATCTGCGTTACCGTTCGCATCACATTTTCAATGGAAAATATAAGATTCCGGGTCTTCCGGCAGTCTATGCGGATGAGACGGAGAGCCAGACGCTGGAGATCGTAATGGAAGATGCGGTTACAGGCGTAGAAGTTACATTGCAGTATGGTGTGCTTCCTGATTATGATGTGATCACAAGAAGCGAGAAGATTGTTTATCGCGGCGAAGGAAAGATATGTATCAGGAAAGCGCAGTCTGCATGTCTGGATTTTGTTCAGGGGAAATATGATCTTCTGACATTTTACGGAAGACATGCAATGGAGAGAACGATGCAGAGAGAGCCGGTCACACATGGAAGTCATGTGATCGGAAGTGTGAGAGGAACTTCGAGCCATCAGTATAATCCGATGATGATTCTTGCGGATGAGAATACGACGGATCAATATGGAAATTGTTATGCAATGTCTTTCGTATATAGTGGAAATTTTAAAGGTGAGACATTGAAAGATCAGTTTGGACAGACACGTGCGCTTATGGGGCTGCAGGATGAGATGTTCTCGTATCCGCTGGCAGAAGGAGAAACATTCTATACACCGGAGGTACTTCTTACTTTTTCCGGAAGTGGAATGAACCTTCTTTCACAGAATCTGCACAGATGTATCAGACAGCATATCTGCAGAGGAAAGTACAAAGAAAGTGTCCGTCCAGTTCTAGTGAACAGTTGGGAAGCATCTTACTTTGATTTTGATGGTGATACCTTATACGAACTGGCAAAAGAGGCAAAGCATGCAGGCATTGACATGCTGGTGCTGGATGACGGCTGGTTTGGAAAACGTGATGATGATAACAGCGGTCTCGGGGACTGGTTTGTCAATGAGAGAAAGCTTGGGGGGACACTGGGAGATCTGATAAAGAAGATCAATGATCTGGGTGTAAAATTCGGAATCTGGGTGGAGCCGGAGATGATCTCGGAAGACAGTGATCTGTACAGAGAACATCCGGACTGGGCACTTACTATTCCGGGAAGGAATCCGGTTCATGCAAGAAATCAACTGGTGTTGGATTTCTCGAGAAAAGAGGTTGTAGATCATATATTTGATCAGATCTGTAAAGTCCTGGATCAGGGAAATATTGAGTATGTGAAATGGGATATGAACCGGAGCCTTATGGATGTGTTCTCGAGAGGAACCGAAGATCAGGGAAGGGTCATGTATGATTACGTTCTTGGATTATATGATTTTCTGGAAAGGATCGTGACAAGATATCCGGATCTGCTGATCGAAGGATGCAGCGGCGGCGGTGGAAGATTTGATGCCGGAATGATGTATTATACACCGCAGATCTGGTGCAGTGATAATACAGATGCATTGGACAGATTGCAGATCCAATATGGTACATCATTCGGTTATCCGATATCCGCTGTAGGGTCACACGTATCAGCAGTGCCGAATCATCAGACAGGAAGGATCACATCTCTGCATACCAGAGGTGTAGTGGCAATGGCCGGAACATTCGGATATGAATTGAATCTTGGAAAACTTTCCGAAGAAGAGAAGCAGGAGATCCGGTTACAGGTGGAAGAATACCGGAAGTTCGCACCACTGATCCAGACGGGACTGTACTACCGGCTGTCTGATCCTGCGAGGGAGGAATATGCAGCATGGGCATTTGTATCCGAAGATCAGAAAGAAGTTCTTCTGAACGTCGTACTGCAGGAAATTCATGGAAATATGACTGTGAATTATGTAAAGCTTCAAGGATTGAAATGTAGTGCGATCTATCGTGACACGGAAACAGGAAAAATATATAATGGTGCAGCACTTATGGAAGCAGGAATTCCGATGCCGGTGGAAATGGGAGAATTCAAGGCATACCAGATACATCTGACAGCAGAAGAGTAGAGTATAAAAATGGGAAAAAGAGTAGAAAAAAATAACAGTATTTTTCAATATAGGTTAGAGAAACATCATGATGAGCTCAGGTGGCTTTACATGGAACTTTATCAGAACGATGATATGTTCGCGGAATTGTGTTCCAAGATGTATGAGTATTACAGACAACGGAGTAGCAAACTGAAAGAAAGAGATGCAAAAAGAGAGCAGGAAGCCGGCTGGTATCACAGGAAAGATATGCTTGGCATGATGCTTTATATAGATAATTTTGCGGGAAATATGCAAGGTGTAAAAGAAAAGATTCCGTATCTGAAAGAATGCAACATCAATTGTCTTCATCTTATGCCTTTTCTGGATACGCCGGAAGGCAGATCTGACGGCGGTTATGCGGTGGCAGATTTTCGTAAGGTACGCCCGGATCTCGGTACGATGAAGGATCTTGCAGAACTTGCAGAAAAGTGTCATGAGGAAGATATCAATGTGTGTATGGATTTTGTTATGAATCATACGTCAGAAGACCATGAATGGGCGAAGCGGGCAAGGGATGGCGAAGGAGAGTATATGAGCCGGTATTTCTTCTATGATAATAATGATGTGCCGGAGAAATACGAGGAGACAGTGCCGCAGGTATTTCCGACGACAGCCCCTGGAAACTTTACATATCTTCCGGAGAACGGCCATTATGTAATGACGACATTTTATCCGTATCAGTGGGATCTGAATTACCGTAATCCGAGAGTGTTTAATGAGATGATGTATAACTTCCTGTATCTGACAAATCAGGGAATAGATATTGTGAGAATTGATGCGGTGCCATATATCTGGAAAGAACTAGGAACTACCTGCAGAAATCTCAAACAGGTACACACAATCGTCCGTATGATGCGTATGATTGCAGAAATTGTATGTCCGAGCGTATTACTTCTTGGTGAAGTTGTAATGGAACCGGAAAAAGTAGTGCCGTATTTTGGGACGGTAGAAAAACCGGAATGTCACATGCTTTATAATGTGACTACCATGGCAACGACCTGGAACAGCATAGCGGCACGAGATATCCGATTGTTGAAAAAACAGATGGATATTCTGAATCATCTGCCGAAACAGTATGTATTTTTAAACTATCTGCGCTGTCATGATGATATCGGATGGGGACTGGATTATGAGACCCTGAAACAGTGGGGAATGGAAGAGATCCCACATAAGCGTTACCTGAATGATTATTTTACAGGGAAAATAGCGGGAAGTATAAGCCGCGGAGAATTGTATAATGATGATCCGGTAACGCAGGATGCACGTTTCTGTGGGACAACGGCATCGATGTGTGGAATTGAAAAAGCCGGATTTGAACAAAACAAAGAAGCAATGGAAACTGCGGTCAGGGAAGATCTTATGCTGCATGCATATATGTTGACACAGTCGGGTATCCCGATGTTATACAGTGGCGATGAACTGGGGCAGGTGAACGACTATAGTTATAAAGAAGATCCTGCTAAGTGTGCAGATTCAAGATACATCCATCGTGGTAAGCTGCAGTGGGAGCTTGCAGAGAATAAGAATGATCCCACAACTGTTCAGGGAAGTATCTTCCAGACTCTTGACCGGCTGGAAAAGATCCGCAGACAGGAAATAACATTTGATAAAGATGCAGATGTGTATACATACGATGTGCATGATGACAGTGTCCTTTGCATATTACGTGAATATAAGGGAAGAAGATTTTTTGGAATATTCAACTTCAGTGATCAGGAGAAGACAGCGTGGATGCAGGAAGATGGAGTATATCGTAATCTGCTGACGAGTGAAAAGATGGAATTAAAAGATATAAGATTAAGAGGGTACGACTTCCTTTGGTGTGAAAAATAAACTGGCCTGTATGGAAATGTTACAACTGGCTGTTTGGACGAATCCACTATCGTGCTAATATATTCAGCAGAATTTATTTTTCATTACATATTACAACAGGAAGGAAGAGTACAATGAGTACAAATACAGCAGCAGGAAAGACCATTCATAATGATAAGGTGAAGAATCTGGTGATCACGGCATTCTTTACAGCAATTACATTTCTTGGAATCCAGTCTTTCAGGATTCCGCTTCCGGCAGCAGTCGGAACACCATTTCTTCATTTCGGACATATATTTGTCGTAATGGGATTGTTACTTCAGGGAGGAAAAAGAGGAGCCGTATCCGGAACGCTGGGACTTACCATCTTTGATATGTTAAATGGATATATGCAGGATGCGCCAAAGACGTTTGTTGAGACGGCGCTGAAGTGTCTGATCGTCGGAGCACTCTTTGTGATGCTGAAGAAAAAGACAGCCGGTGATAAAAAGAAAGAATACGGAGCAGCGATGATCTGTGCCGTGGTTTACGGATGCATCAACGTGATCATGGAATTTATTATGGGAACCATATCTATGATGATCATGGGAAGTGGATTCGCAGCGGCTGCGGTGGGAGCATTTACATCTCTTCCGGCTACGGTGATCAATGCAGTCTTTATGGTGATCGCAATTGCGGTTCTGTACCAGCCGGTGAAAAAGATCTATGTGCGCATGGCATAGAGCAGGATAGTGGAAAAAATAATGAATGAACAAAAAGAGCGGATACTCCTTAAGTGGTGTATCCGCTCTTCTTCTGATATCAGAATCCGTTATTCTTATCCGAAATATCTCTTGAGAAGTCCTTCGAAAGCTCTTCCGTGACGGGCCTCATCTTTAGCCATCTCATGAACAGTGTCATGGATCGCATCCAGATCAGCAGCTTTTGCACGTTTTGCAAGATCGAACTTACCGGCTGTAGCTCCGTTCTCGGCATCTACACGCATCTCAAGGTTCTTCTTTGTGCTGTCTGTAACAACTTCGCCAAGAAGCTCTGCG
>OLOD01001175.1_pt1 | contig 17540 bp, 10 predicted proteins | sample 1671921 | NCBI WGS metagenome assembly OLOD01 (sample SAMEA3136626, study PRJEB25190) | human gut metagenome | biome: human gut; feature: human-associated habitat; material: faeces | place: Austria | collected 2013
CAAAAGCAGCTTCGTTAAAGGGGTCCAACCGCAAAGGGATATCCTCATAGCAGAAAGTGAACGACGGAGAGCTTGCCCGCGAAGAATTCGTCATTGACGAAAAAAACGAAAAGAAAACACCCGACGTTATCGATGTGTGCATCGACCGCAAAGGGCGTAACGGGAAAACAGCCACAATCGCCAGCGGATTTACATGTGACGATGACGAACTTAAGAAAATCGCATCGAAGCTGAAAACGCGCCTCTCGACCGGAGGTTCGGCACGTGGGGGAGAAATCCTGATTCAAGGCGAACGCCTCGACGAAACAAAAAAAATATTATCGGAACTCGGATTCAAGATAAAAGGCTACCGCAAATAGCAGACTGTCCATCATGATTAACATCTACAAGGCTTCAGCCGGTTCAGGCAAAACCTATACCCTTGCCCGCGAATACATAAAACTGATTCTCGGATATAAAGACGAGGAAGGTCGCTACCGCCTCAACCGTCGCGGAGGTCTTGCCCACCGCTCAGTCCTCGCAATTACCTTTACGAACAAGGCCACCGAGGAAATGAAAACCCGTATCATACACGAACTGGCGGTGATTGCAGGTCTCGAAAAAGGATGGACAAAGGAGAGTCCGTATGCCGACGAACTTTGCACAACATTCGGCTGTTCGCGCGGAGAACTGAAGACCGTAGCGGCAAGAGCGCTTCGCGATCTGCTCTACGATTTCAATTTTTTCAGCGTCTCGACAATCGACTCTTTCTTTCAGACAATACTCCGCTCATTTGCACGCGAGGCCGAGGTCGCAGGCAATTATGAACTTGAGCTTAACGACGAAGCCATAATCGGCATGAGCGTCGACAAGCTCCTGCAGGATCTTAACCACGGCGAAGATAACAAACGCACACGCTATCTCATAAACTGGCTGTCAAGCTACATGACACAGCTCATCGAAGATGGCATGCCGTTCAATGTATTCAACCGCTCACTTCCGATACATCGCAATCTTATCCAGTTCATCAATAAGATAACCGATGATTTCTATCGCGAAAACGAAGCCCGGCTGTTGGACTATCTCTCCGACGAGACAAAATTCAATGATTTCAAAAACAGAGTCTATTCACAGCTAAAATCCATAAAGCACCAGACAGCCGAAGCCTGCAGTGAGGCGCTTGACATGATTTCCACATGTGGCATGAGCGATATGGTCAAGACCCACGTTACAAACGGCCTGCGTAAATGGGCGGCCAAAGGTTATGTGTCTGACGGCTATTCCCAGAGCATGGCAAATGCGATGGACGACATCACCACAGCCTATAAAAAGCCTAAAAAAGGACAGCCCGCACCCTCCGACGAGCTTAACGGAATCATCGCCAAAGCCCTCGACATGGTAAGATTCTGTGACGGACAAGTCGGGACACTCCAGCTTATTGCAGCCAATCTATATCAGCTCGGTCTGTTATCGTCACTTGCGGAGTATATCGACAAGTACCGGCGTGAGAATTCCACAATATTACTAAGCGACACAAACGCTCTGATTTCAAGAATAATCGGCACTGAAGATGCTCCGTTTCTCTATGAGCGCGTAGGCGTATGGTTCAGACACTATCTCATCGACGAGTTTCAGGATACATCGTTCAGCCAGTGGAGCAATATCCGTCCGCTTATAAACGAAAGTCTTGCTTACGAATATGACAATCTCGTCATCGGCGATGAAAAACAATGTATCTACCGTTTCCGTAACAGTGACCCATCGCTCCTCCACAACCTGCACACCGACAGCATGGCCGAAGGACGGTGTGAAGTGCGCGGCGACAGCATCTCGGAAAACACAAACTGGCGTTCATCATCAGATGTCATAAGATTTAACAATACATTCTTCTCCGCCCTTGTCAGGAATCTCGGCTATGAGGAAATCTATTCCAACGTAGCCCAACAGATTTCAAAAAAACACGCCGATCATCGCGGCTATGTCAGAGTCAGAATGTATGACGGTGATAAGAAATCAGACTGGCTGCCGGAAGCACTTGAAAATCTGACTCACGAACTGCGCCGGCAACTTGAATCAGGCTATCGCCCCGGCGACATAGCGATTCTGGTCAGGAAACGCGACGAGGGCAATATAATCATCAGGCATCTTGAGGACACGGTAAAATCCGACCCGCAGTTTCCTCCTTTCCGCATCGTATCCGACGCCTCATTGTTTCTTGGAAATTCACCGACGGTCGGACTCATCGTCAGCCGTCTCAAACTTATCAGTGCTACGGATTTTGCATCCGGTCCGCGAAAAAAGACAAAACGTGAGATTGCAGCCCTTATCAACAGCTTCGAGAATGAAAAGAGCCGTGGAGCAAGTTCATCGGAGTCTCTGCTGAAGGCTATCGCAATTCTTGAGGCCGGGTCAAAAGAGGCCGGACATGAGGATGCTCCGGTAGCAGATGGACAGGATAGCCGTACATCATCCGCATCTAACGCATCGGAAACATCGGTCGATCTCATATCTCTTGTCGAAGAAATCGTCTCGACATATATCCCCGAAGCAAACCTGAAAGAAGAAAATCTGTATATCAACGCTTTTCAGGACCTTGTGACTGAATTTGTCGGCAGAGGCCACGGCGACATCCGCTCATTCCTGTCATGGTGGGATGAAAAAGGCTATGCCACGCCCGTAGCAGGCGCTCAGGACGATTCGGCACTGAACATACTCACCATACATAAATCAAAAGGTCTTGAATATCCTTGTGTCCACATTCCTTTTGCTGAAATGACCGAAAGCAATCGGCCTGAACCGGCATGGTTCGAACTCAAGTCGATCCCCGGAATACCCGACGAACTCCTTCCCCCTATGCTTCCTCTTGAATTGTCATCAGCCATGAGGAGGACACCTTTTGAGGAACGCTACGATGAAGTCTGCCGGCAAAAGAAACTCGACACTGTAAACCTCCTCTACGTAGCATTCACCCGTGCCGTTAACGAACTTTGCATAGGCTTCCCCAAACCAAATCCGAGAGCAAAGAATATCGCATCCGATCTGGTGGATGCGATAGACATGTGCACACCCGAATTCTGCCATGAGCTTGAAAGCGGCGATAATCTGTCAGGCAGCATGTCACCCTACACCTATTTCTCTTTTGCAGATGAAACAATCACCATCGGCTCTCCGACAATTCCACAAGCTAAAGAAAAAAGCGAAAAGACAGCCCTGACTCCGGGTGAGTTATGGGATATGGGTGAATACTACACCCACACCCAACGCAATATCTGGGACAATACCACCCTTGAAGATAAATACTACAACATCGAGGATGCACGCGACCGAGGCATAATGCTCCACGACACGATGGCAAACATTCTGACCGTAAAGGACGTTGAAGTCGCAATCAACAGCCTGCGTCATTCTAAAAAAGCCAAGGAGCTGACAGCGGCCGACATTTCTGAAATCCATGCCATAATCATGGACCGCGTAAATGATCCAAAAGCGGCCGGATGGTTTGAAGGATATAAGAAAGTGATGATTGAACGCCCGATTGCAATCGGAGGCGACGACTCGCGCCGACCTGACAGAGTCGTATGGACTGCTGACGGGTATATCGATGTAATCGACTTCAAAAGTGGAAATCAAAAACCTCAGCGCTACATCAAACAGGTCAAGGAATACGTCGGACTACTGTCAATGCTCGGCTATAAAAACGTCAGAGGCTTCCTCTACTACCTTGACACGGGACAGATTGTGAAGATAACGGATTAAGTAGCCGTTTATCCGCCATTGATACCGCCACTCAATGCAGGATAGAGGTTGAAATATTCTTCCCGCCGTTCAGTTCTCCAGTCTGACTCACTTTTTTACCATAATTGATAGTGTAGGTCACATTCAGCGATATTCGGCGATGGAAGTCCGAGCCAAACCGGGTCATTTCACAGCCATACCAACGGGCTGTCAACGAGTCTTTGCTGATTTTCCAAGACGATTGCAACAGATTGACAACCGATAGCTGGATATTCCATCCGCGAGAGGCCCATCCCGCACCTGCTGAATATGACATCGGCATCTTTCGAAGATAGGCCGTCTCCCCGTCAACATAACTGCTTCCTGAATCCCAGTAAGCGTTAAAGAAAAATTTTCCGAGATAGTAGTCTGTATTTATGCTGACTGTAAACGGATGGTGAGAAATGCTGTTGCTACCCGTCGTCTTGTAAAGCAATAGTCTTGGAGAAACGGATAAAGAGAGTTTACCGTCAAGGAACTTTCCAGTCAGACTTCCTCCAATCTGTCCGTGGTTATAGTCACCGTCATTCTGATATTTTTTCAACATCATGCCACCCGGGCCGTCGGGGGTATAGACCGGTATCTGGCGATTAATAATCCTGAATAGAACCGCGTATGCCGACATTTGCCAAGTGTTGCCGGGGAGAAACGTATAGCTTATATTGGCTGCCACATGACGTGAACAATCCAGATCCGGGTTACCGCTTACATACATAAGTTCCGATTGCTGAATGACATTGGGATTCTTCATCGTTGCATCCGGCGACATTGTAGCATATTGAAACCACAGACTCAGCGAATTTTTATGATTTGGAGCATACTGCAAGTTGATATGTGTAAACGGATAGCGTTCGTCCATCGTTTTGCCGTTTATGTAGTTGGACTCGAAGGCATAACCGCCGTCAATACTACCGGAAACATGCCGGCAATTTAAAGATAGCCCCAGATACACACCCGTGAATGTCTGGCGGAAACGATTGACTGCGACACTTGAACCGGAATAGTCAATCTTTGTACGCCCTCCACCTGACGACACACTTGAAAACAGTGTGATCTTATCAGTCAAGTATTTGTTAGCCTGAACCGTAGCACGCAGCCACCAAGAATCTTCGTCCGCATGATTTTCAATCGATTCGTCTCCTGCCGAATAATTGGACATTGTGTTATTACCTATGAATTCGGCTTGGAAATTACCATTGACCGACCATCCATTGCCAAGAGCGGCATAAAGTTCGCTGTCCCAACCGAGAGCATTATTTGCAGAAGGAGATTCTGTGTGAAATGCCTCCGACGGATAGAGACTTGAGAAATTTACATATCCCGAAGTACTATATTCCGGGGTTTGGATTCGACGATATGAGACAAGATTCCTGAATGAGAATTTATCGTTTCTGTTCCATGAAGCCCTGAAAGCTGAATAGAAACCTCGCTGGCGGTATCGTGCCGCCTCCGTCCCATTCTCACGTCGGACAGTCTGTGACTCCAACCTGAATGTTTCATCCGCGGCTGAGCCTATATGGGAATTATAGTCATAATCGCCGGATACCATAAGGTCATACTCCATCTTTCGGCAAGCGAACTTTGAATACACTGAAGCCTCTCCACTGTGTACCAGAAATCGTTCTTTACCATTTAATTTAGTATAACCTCCGTATGTATATGAGTGTGTGATGAAGTTTACAACATGTTGCGAACGCTGAAATCTCGGATCGACAGGAAAATCAAGATATTCAACCCGTTTTACATCTACAGGATTAAGTCCGCTAATATCCTCGTCGGTGGCAGGATGATAATTTATAAATAAACTTACTCCTTGATTATCAACTGTCTTCACCGTTTCAGCAATAGGATTTACACTCAATTGCGGAATATTCATACGGGAAAGCAGCGAAATGCCGCCGGATGCTGTTGACTTCTGGTTTACAGACGGGATATAGACCGTCTTGGTTGCGCTTGTGCGCTGTGCATCGGCGACAACGGTTACTTCTCCAAGTTCTTTTACGGTCACAGTGTCCGGCTCGGTAATCTGTCCATGTGCCACAAGAGGGAGCACTATCAATGGTAATATATAATGTTTCATGTCGCGAAATTACCCTGTTATGTCTTAATCAATCCTTATGCTCCCTTATTTAGTCTTAATCTTTCAGTAAGAGTGAATCGGGATTGACTGAATTTTAATAAATTTGCACTGAGATGAAACACTTTAAGCTAATACTGGCCTCAATCCGTATACTTGTTTCGCTGCTCTTTGCGGCCAACGTTATTTTTATGGTGCAGTTATACGATTCAATAAAAGAGCGATATATAAATGATGTGGAGCAATGCCTCGGAAGGGCAGACCAGATAGAAATGGTCGACCGCATAATTGGAGCCGGACTTGGAGAGGATGATGACGTGGTATGGATTAAGCTCGGTTTGCAGAAATCGGATATCGGCTCGACAATGAGTGCAGAAAAATTACGTGAAATGGACTACTCTCAGGGATTCCGCCGTTTCGACAAGCAGATACTATCAATAATTGCACAATATCTTCATGACAATTACGACGATTGGATTGGAAATCCAAATACCTCAAAAATAGAGGAAGCATTTCGCCGCGACCTGAATTTCTCGGGATACTATCCGGAATACGTCCATATCACATGCCCGGGGGATACATTCGAATATCCTTCCGGCTTATGGAAAATAGAATATAGAATTAATGGAGAAATGACATATTATGCCTACATAACTCCGTTGACAGAAAACATATTGAGCGAAATGAGGGGAGTCATCGTGACTTCCGCCCTGATTGCTCTTGTCCTGACCTTCGGATTCTGGTATCTCCTTCATGTCATAAAACGTCTTCGCACTATAGAGGAGATGAAAGATGACTTCACCAACAATATGACTCACGAACTAAAGACACCAATCGCAATAGCCTATGCGGCAAATGATTCATTGCTACAGTTTCCAGACCCGCATGATGAAGAACGGACAAAAAAATACCTCTCAGCATCTCTTGAACAGTTGTCAAAACTTGCAGGATTGGTCGAGAGTATCCTTGCCATGAGTATGGAGCGGAGAAAGCACCTTGTCATGGCAAAGGAAAAGATTGACCTTCGGTCCTTTCTGAGCTCTATAATCGAGCAGCAGAAGCTAAGAGCCGAAAAGAATTGTGAAATAACTTTTATTTGCCCGAAGGATGCCTCTGTCGATGCTGATCCGACCCATTTTTCGAATGTAATCAGCAATCTGATTGATAACAGCATAAAATACTCCGGCACGAATGTAAGAATAACGATAAGTGCCGATTCAACCGGTGTGTCTGTCTCCGACAACGGAATCGGCATTCCTGAAAAATCTTTACCTGACATATTCAATAAATTCTACCGTGTGCCTCATGGCAATACGGCAGAAGTCCGTGGATATGGCATCGGCCTGTTCTATGTCAAATCAATTGTCGAGAAACATGGTTGGCAGATAAGTGTGGAAAGCAGAATAGGAAAAGGAAGCAAGTTTAATATTAAATTCAACAAACAATGAGCAATGTTAATCGGACAGCCGTTTGCACAGCAAGGATTTTATTGGTGGAGGACGACTCCACTCTGTCGATGATAATCTCTGAAACGTTGCAGCGCGATGGTTTTGAGGTTGAGACAGCATGCAATGGAGTGGAAGGTCTGCAAAAATTCACCAAGCATGGAGCCGACCTTATAGTAGCCGATGTCATGATGCCTCGTATGGATGGCTTTGAAATGGGGCGGAAAATCCGACAGATCAGCCGGACTGTGCCGTTATTGTTTCTCACAGCCAAATCAGGAATAGACGACATTGTTGAGGGATTCGAACTGGGCGGTAACGACTATCTCAAGAAACCGTTCAAAATGCTGGAGCTGATAGTAAGAATCAAAGCATTGTTGCGTAGAAACATCAATGAAGAAGACCATAAATTTGAAATCGGCAGATATGTTCTGGATTTATCCACGCAGACACTGTCATATCCAGACAAAGACAGCATAGAGCTTTCACTGATCGAAGCAAAACTGCTAAAGGAACTCGCGGTAAACGTCGGGCAAACAGTGGAAGCCTCAACAATGATGCAACTTATATGGCAGCGTGATGACCCTTACAGCCGAAACTCTCTTCACGGATTCATCCACAAACTCCGCTTCTATCTTCGCCACGACACATCCATATCTCTGTTGAATCAGCGAGGCATAGGTTATATGCTCACGAAAAGAACATGAAATTTTCGTTCCGTTGCGCTGTCAATGCAGCACAATAGCTATAAGATTCCATCAAACCATGTCCAGCCGTTGTCGGACACTGTCATAAATCATTGCAATGCGTCCTCAACTATTATAATAATATACCCATGTCAAGCGAATATACAAAAAAGTCTTATAAACATATGTTTATAAGACTTTTTTGCTCCTCAGCGGAGAGAACGAGATTCGAACTCGTGGTAGGATTGCTCCTACGTCAGTTTAGCAAACTGGTGGTTTCAGCCACTCACCCATCTCTCCAATGTTTTCGGACTCTAACTCTTCAAATCCGAACTTTCAAGATTCTGCCACATTCAATAATGCGTTTCTCTCAAAAGCACTGCAAAGTTAGTGCTTTAATTGGAATCTACCAAATGTTTTTACTATTTTTTATCACACAAAAATATCATTTTTCAATAATGACAACTAAACTCATTGATTACCAACCAAATCTACACATTGATTTTTTATAATATTATAATTAGACAAAATAAGCTAACATTTCTTACTAAAACAATAGTCTATCAACTCTCCTGACTTGATAGACACATATAACCAATAAGTTTTTTTATTTGGCAACGGCATCGAATCTATTTGGATCAACTTTCGACCACGGTCGCTCTGTGACTCCATTGCCTAATGAGTCATGCAATCTCAAAATTCTAATTTACGCCCCGATTTGTCAATATAATACCAGTCGTCGCTTTCCCAATAGTGGTATTCACCCCTGCTCCCTTCCACTTCCTGCTCCTGTCCGGAATCAGAAACTTTAGCTTTCCCGTTCTCAAAAGGAAATCCACATGCAAACCGGGGTGTTATAACCGTGTTACCTTTCTCATCCGCATACCCTATTCGGCCTCGTTCATCAACTATACGGTAAAGCCCGTCACTGATATAATCATCACCATTATCAAATTGGAAAGCCCTATATTTTGTATTTTTCCGATTGTCATAATCAGTCTTTTTAAACATTATGGGCAAAGTCATCCATTGATTAATGGGAATCGAATCAAATTTGCCAGCAGTAAATTTCGGAAAAGACCTAACGATTCTTACAGCTTCCGCATCAAGATCAGCATCCTTATTCTTCACAACTTTAACCGAATCCACATTTCCTGTCACATCAATAAGAAACTGCACAACAACCCTGCCTTGTATATTTTCATTATAAGCCTCTTCAGGATACCTAAGATTGTCGTAGATGTAACTAATCATTGCAGCCTCTCCTCCGGGAAACTGTGGTCTAATCTCATAGTCAACATAAGACTGCTCGTCGGCTTGCTTTTCATTGACTTCGATTTCCTCTTTTTCAAAAATAATCCCTACTTTGTCGGCCAGTTTGAACCGTAAGAGCGGAGAGTCGAACACATCTTTTCTGAACGCCTCTATCACCGAGTCGCCTGAGGCTTCAAGTGTGACATCCACGGTTCCATCGACATTCGAATCGCAGCTCATATTCATACGTAGGGAATCGCGCTCTACTGCTTTTCGAAGCGAATCAGTCACGGCACGTTGTTCATTACGGCTATACAGTCCAATCCCCATGTCGAACTCGTCTCCTTTAAGCATATCCTCAAGCATCTGTCTGAGCTGTAGCGAATCGCCAATTACGTTGATTGTCAGACGGTCTTTATCATTAACAAAACATCCGGAATACCAGTCGGGCAGTGTCATATCCGAACTTATGCCGATGCAACCGGAATCGCATCCGAGTGCAAGCGACAGCCGTTCATAGTAAGTCCATGCCGGTTCCTGAACCGCATATTCCTCTTCATTTTGCATAGCAGTGGTGCTATCCATAGCTATATCACTTATGGAAGAATTATATGTCTTATGTGAACAACTCATGGATATTGACACAATAATAAATGAGAGTATATATATTAGCCGATTCATACTTAATATAGTAGGTTAGGTTGTTATGAATAGAACAAAGATAGCTAAAATTCAGTTCTTAACCTTAAAATAAAAAGCCATATCCAACTCACACGATAACCCAGAGAAGCAAATATATGCTATTCCATAATAAAATCTTATCCCCCTATGTTTCCGATGAAAATGCTTTTATTAAACGTGTCTGCATAAAAAATCGCTGTTTTTGTTTACCTTTGCACAATCTTATTTCTAAATGAAGACTTATGAATTTAAAGACCAAGGCTATCGCCCTTACACTGTTATCACTGTTTGCCGTTAACTCACGTGCTGAATTCAAGACATTTCCCGACGGAAGCGCTGTGCCCGCATGGTTTAACAATGTGGAAATTCCCCAGATTGATAAATTAGGCAAAAAATATGTAGTGACTGATCATGGAGTGATAAATGACAGCACTGTCATCCAGACTCCGGCTTTACAAGCTGTCATCGACAAAGCCGCCGGCGAAGGAGGCGGAGTGATTGTCATACCTGAAGGAACATTCCTAAGCGGATCACTATTCTTCAAACCCGGAACCCATCTTCACATTCAAAAAGGCGGTAAACTCAAAGGCAGCGATGCGATTACCAACTATGAGATTGTCAAGACCCGCCTCGAAGGACAGACAATCGACTATTTCGCCGCTCTTGTCAATGCCGACAGATGTGACGGCTTCACCATTTCAGGCGAGGGGACGATAGACGGAAACGGACATCGCTTTTATGACGAATTCTGGCTTCGACGCAAAGTCAACCGCAAATGCACTAATCTTGAAGCCCTGCGTCCGCGAATGGCCTATATTTCTAATTCAAAGGATGTGACTGTCAGCGGAATCCACATGGTCAATTCCGGATTCTGGACAAACCACCTGTATAATTGCGAGCGAATCAAATATCTCGGAGTCACCATACTTGCTCCGACCGACGGCTATCCCAAAGGGCCGAGCACCGATGCAATCGACCTTGACGTGTGCAACGATGTGCTCGTCAGCAATTGTTATATGAACGTAAACGACGACGGAGTCTGTCTCAAAGGCGGCAAGGGCACATATGTCGACACGATTGCAGGAAACGGCCCTGTCGGACGTGTGATAATCGACCGCTGCACATTCGGCAAGACAAATGCAGGTGTGACCTTCGGAAGCGAGGCATGGGACTGCTCAAATGTCATTATGAAAGACTGCAAGTTTGAAGACACCTACCATGTGCTGCTATTCAAAATGCGCCCCGACACCCCGCAACAATATCGCAATGTATTGATTGACGGAGCGACAGGTCGCGTGCGCAATGCCGTTGAAGTCCAGACATGGAAACAATTTTTCAATAAAGTAGACCGCAATCCGATGCCGGCATCAGGGGTCGACAATGTGACTTTCAGAAACGGCAAACTCGAATGCACCCGCGATTTCTATAAGGATAAGAAAATTGACGAATACACTCTTACCAATTTTACATTCAAAGATATCTGGGCCATAGACCCGTCTAAGTCATTCGACACCAAAAACATCGAAAACTGCGTGATTGAAAACGTGGTCCTCAAATAGTCACGTCTCTCTAAATTATCCAATAATCGGATATTCATTCAAACCGTAAACGCTCAGGATTCTGGAATCTGCCGACAGATACCAGAATCCTGAGCATTTTGTTAATCATAAGCCATACTGCCACATTACAATGAAAAGCACAATAAAAATTTTATAGTATCTCACCGACGGCATTAGAAAAAGAATCCTTATCTTTGCGCCATTGTAAAAATTGAATCGGGACGTGTAGCCACGACACAGATTCAACCACACTCAAATGTCTAACTTGCAAAGTTTAAAACATGACTGAAAAACGCGCACAGTTTGCAACCCGTCTCGGAGTCATAGCGACGACCGTCGGTTCGGCCGTGGGGCTCGGCAACATATGGCGCTTCCCTTTCGAAGCGGGAGTCCACGGCGGAGGCGCATTCCTCCTCATTGACCTCTTTTTCATATTTATAATAGGTGTGCCTGTAGTCTGCGCCGAATTCATTATCGGACGTCATACAGGGCTGAATATCCGTGGGGCATTCCGCAAACTCGCACCCGGGAAACCGTGGGGTATCGTCGGCTATCTCGGACTGCTGGCCTCGATGCTGATTCTAAGTTTCTATTCCGTTGTTGCCGGATGGACTCTTGAATACATCTTCCAGTCGATGTCAGGCTTCGGTGGAATCACGTCTGTAGCCGGACTACACGGACAGTTCGATTCATTTGCCACTTCCGACATCCGCCCTATCATCTGGACACTCGCTTTCCTTTCCATAAACTACTTCATCCTTGCCCGCGGAGTCCAGAAAGGCATTGAAAAGATGTCAAACATCATGATGCCCTTGCTTTTTGTAATACTAATCGTATTCTGCATCAACTCGCTGCGCATGGATGCCGCCGCAGAAGGTCTGAGTTTCCTTTTCAAACCGGATTTCTCGCAGGTGACACCGTCGGTTATGCTTGGTGCAATGGGACAAGCCTTCTTCTCGCTAAGTCTCGGTCTCGGATGCCTCATCACATATTCAAGCTATTTCAAGAAGGAAACGCCATTGCTGCGAACAGCAGGGATAATGGCCTCGCTCGACACCCTTGTGGCCATACTCGCAGGAATAATAATTTTTCCTGCGGTATTTTCATTCGGTTTAGAGCCTGCCGCCGGGCCAAAACTTGTCTTCGAGATACTCCCTTCCATATTCATGCAGATGCCCGGAGCAATGCTCTGGTCCACGCTCTTTTTCATACTTCTGTTCCTCGCATCGCTGTCATCAACCATCTCGATGAGCGAAATAACCATAGCTTATATGACAGATGAATTTGGTTTCTCACGTCGCAAGGCAACTGCAATCAATATCTCCGTCGCGATGTTGTTCGGCACACTGTGTGCCCTCTCATTCGGTTCGCTCTCGGAGTGGACTATATGCGGGATGACAATATTCAACCTGTTTGACTATGTTTCGTCCAACATCCTTCTGCCGGTTGGAGGCATGATTATATCCATTTTTGTCGGATGGGTGCTTGACCGCAGCGTGGTCCGTGAGGAGTTAATCACCACGGACAGCAGCGTTAGGCCGTGGATGGTGACAGCTGTCATCACATGTCTGCGCTATATAGCCCCGCTCTGCATCGGTCTCGTTTTCATTTACGGATTAATCTGACACCCCCGAAAGAGGCAGTCATCAGCCAATCGGAATAAAAATTCGACTATTATAGCAGACTATTCGAAAATTATTGTTAAGTTTGTAGAAACAAACCAAGCAATGAGCAGGTTTTGTTTATTGGTAAAGCATATTCGATTCCGACGTGCCTGAGACACTGACACAACGCCACTTGCGACAGGCATTCAGGAATAATCTCTATTTTCTCCCCCATGAAAAAGAAGACTCTCAACATCATTAAAAACGATCCTTGGCTTGAGCCATATACCGATGCTATCGTCGGACGTCACAATGAAGCTCTAAACAAAGAGGCCGAACTCTGCGGACCGGACGGTTCTCTTGAAAGCTTTGCAAACGCTCATAACTTCTTCGGTCTCCACCACACAGCCGACGGAGGATGGGTGTTCCGCGAATGGGCACCGAATGCCACTGCAATCACTCTTATCGGCGATTTTTCCAAATGGAAAATCATGAAGAAATATGCCCTTAAGCCAAAGAAAAATGGTGTCTGGGAAATCAAGCTGAAGCCTAACGATATCCACCACGGCGACCTCTACAAGATGATGGTCAGCTGGGACGGCGGACAGGGCGAACGAATTCCAGCCTACGCGACCCGTGTGGTTCAGGACGAACAGACCAAAGTTTTCTCGGCTCAGGTATGGTCGCCGGAACCTTACAAATGGAAAGTGCGCCGTTTCCGCCCCGACACTCGTCCGCTCATGATTTATGAATGCCATATCGGCATGGCACAGGAAAGAGAGGGTGTCGGCACATACACTGAATTCCGCGACCTCATCTTGCCGCGTATAGCAGCCGACGGTTATAATGCAATCCAGATTATGGCCATTCAGGAACACCCCTACTACGGATCGTTCGGCTATCATGTGTCGAGCTTCTTTGCTCCATCAAGCCGATTCGGAACAGCCGAGGAACTGAAAAGCCTCATTGACCGCGCCCATGAACTTGGCATTGCAGTCATTATGGATATCGTACACTCTCATGCCGTAAAGAATGAAGTCGAAGGTCTCGGCCGCCTTGACGGCAGCTATAACCAATACTTCTACGGAGACTCGCGTCGCGAACATCCGGCGTGGGATTCGCTCTGCTTTGACTATGGAAAAAACGACGTGCTAAATTTCCTCCTATCCAACTGCAAGTATTGGCTTCAGGAATTCCGTTTTGACGGTTTCCGTTTTGATGGAGTGACCTCGATGCTCTACTACAGCCACGGACTCGGACAGGCATTCAACGGCTATGACGACTACTATAACGGCGGACAGGACACAAACGCAATCACCTATCTTACCCTCGCCAACAAGCTCATCCATAAAATAAACCCCAACGCTATCACCATCGCCGAAGAAATGAGCGGCATGCCGGGTCTCGCTGTACCCATCAAGGATGGCGGCATCGGTTTTGACTACCGCATGGCGATGGGCATACCCGATTACTGGATCAAGACTCTCAAGGAGAAAAAAGACGAGGACTGGCATCCGACCTCTATTTTCTGGGAGCTGACCAACCGTCGTGCCGATGAAAAGACCATATCGTATGTCGAAAGCCATGATCAGGCCCTTGTAGGAGACAAGACAGTCATCTTCCGTCTTATCGACAAAGAAATGTACTGGCACATGATGCGCGACGACGACAATATGGTCGTGGCTCGTGGCATGGCTCTCCACAAGATGATTCGTCTTGTGACAGCATCGACCATCAACGGCGGCTACCTTAACTTCATGGGTAATGAATTCGGCCATCCCGAATGGATTGACTTCCCGCGCGAAGGCAATGGCTGGAGCTATAAATATGCACGCCGTCAATGGGATCTCGTTGACCGAAAGGAATTAAAATACATGCTGCTCAACGCATTTGACAATGCAATGGTCCATCTCATTTCAAGTGTCTACAACTTCCAGTCGCTTCCTGTAGTGAAACTTTGGGAGAAAGACGATGACCAAGTGCTTGCCTACATGCGCGGAGATCTCGCGTTTGTGTTCAACTTCAACCCGTCAAAGGCATTTACCGGCTATGGCATCCTCGCTCCGGCAGGTGAATACGACGTCGTTCTTTCAACCGACAATCCTGACTTCGGAGGATATGGCAACATTGACGAAAATGTCAGCCATCTGACACAGAACGATCCGCTCTTCGCGCCTTCAGGCAAGGAATGGCTTCGCCTTTACCTGCCACCGCGTTCGGCTCAGGTATTGCGTCTGCGTCGTGCGACACCGCCTAAACCCTCCAAAAAAGGATCAAAAGCATAAAAACGGTACGTACATTCAACCACACTACCGGGGAGCATCCGACATTTTATTGCCGGAAACTCCCCGGAATTTTTTCCGGCCTCTGCAATCCGATGAAAGCCACAATAACACAGCTCAAATGCGATTTGCTTTATTCATGGCATTTCACTAATTTTGCAATCAGTTGCAACTAACCCACGCAACATTGTTTCAACTCCATAAATCACCAACAACCATGTCAACAGAAAAAGTTATGACCCCTGAAGAGGCCCGCGAGTGGATGGAAACCCGCGAATGGGCAAACGGATGGAACGTCAACCCCGACGCAACCATCGACGCAGTAGAATTTGCGACACAGTATCACCGCAACAAACCTCTCTGGGACAAGCTCTTCAAATTTCTTGCCGAGCATGACCCGATGACTCTCGAGCCCGGAAAAATAGAGCTTGAAAAAGGCCGCGTATGGATTAATGTTCCGGATGAATACACTCCGAAATCGATTGAGGAAACACGCACTGAAAACCACCGCAAGTACATCGATCTCCAGTACACTTTTGTAGGCGATGAACTCTATGGCCTCGCCGACCCTGACAAAGTGACTCCGACAATGGAATATGATCCGGTGAAAGACCGCACATTCTATACACTCGACGCTCCCGCATCATACGTCCCCGCAGGAGCTGACCGCTTCTTCCTCTATTTCCCGAAAGACCTTCATCAGCCTTCGGTCAAGGCATCGGAAAATCCCGGTATTTCACGCAAACTCGTAGGCAAGATAGAATACGCTGAATAATCCGCCTGAAAATCACAATAAAAAGACAGATGACACAGAAAGCAAAAATTCCTGTGTCATCTGTCTCTTTTTATTAATACGCTTTTTCGCGAATTTACTTCTTCACGTAACGGATTGCATTGGCAGGCATTTTTTCACCGTCATGGCCAAAACTCTTCATCGCATCGTGTGGTTCTATCGTCACCTTTGATTCATCAAGTTTTGAACGGTCAAGCCCGAAGACCTCAATAAAAAAGTCATAGACAGCATTGCGCTTGCTCGGCCCGAAGTCATGACCTTCGTTCGGGAGATGGACGTTCGAAACCTTATCCTTTGCACCATAGAATCCATAGACACGCTGTATATATGGATATTCATTTTCAGGCACAATGTTGGTCCAGTCCTTGCCGTCGGAAACAATGCGCATCGGACGTGGAGCGAAAGCGGCTGCAAGTTCGGCATTGGTAGTACCACCGCCGGCACGCATTATCGGCATACCGCTTTCACACGGACAGCCGCCATCGAAATAAGATGACAGGCTCACCACCGGACATAAAGCTGTATAGCGCGGGTCAATCACCGACAGGAGCACAGACTGCGAACCGCCGCCTGAACCGCCGTTGACACCGACACGGGTCGAATCAACATCCTTGCGGGCAATCATGAAATCAAGTATCGAGATTCCATTGAGAGCCTGTATGACATGGGCTTCAGGTTTGTGATGACCTTCACCACCAACCTGCAAAGCGGATTCACCCCATCCGTAAAGGTCATAATCCACACATATAGCTCCCATACGCGCAAGTGTGGCGAGGCGCTGCTGCTGAGCGTCATTGTAACGGCCATTGCCGAAGTGTCCGTTCGGACAGATAATCAGCGGGTGCTTGCCTTTTGAGGCCGGGGCATAAATCGAACCGCACACATAGAGACCCGGAAGAGTTTCAAGATAGAAATTCTGAACGGTATATCCGTCAAATTTACGCACTTTCGAAAAGACCGGCTTTGCTTCGACACGCTTTGCAAGCGCATCGTCAATAGTCAGAATCTCGCGGACTTCCTGACGGATAGAGTCACGTCTCGCTTCCCAAGAATCCTTGTCGGAATAGAGCGATGTCAGCCATGCCACCATCTTGCGGCCGTCGGCCTCAGTGCGACGCGGATATTCATAACGTTTCAGTTTATAAGTCTTTTCGTTCTGCTTCACGAACTTAAAGTCAAACGGCATAAGCACATTGGTCAGAGACTCCTCTACTGAATACGGACGGATACGAGAGTCGGCATACGGTAGTACAAGACCGGTAGTATCAATGTCATATTTCAATTTGACCTGAAAACGTTCGCTTATCTCTGTGAGCACTTCTCCCAAAGGACGGCGAAACTGGTTTTCATAATTATTCTGAGCCATTGCCGGCATGGCTGCAAGCGCCATGCCGAAAATGATAGTT
>OLOD01001180.1_pt1 | contig 17471 bp, 18 predicted proteins | sample 1671921 | NCBI WGS metagenome assembly OLOD01 (sample SAMEA3136626, study PRJEB25190) | human gut metagenome | biome: human gut; feature: human-associated habitat; material: faeces | place: Austria | collected 2013
CTAGTGGGACATTATCAAATTGGATATATTAAGACATTATCATTTTCGAATCAGATTAAGAGTAGAAATCTAGAATTTAGAATTGACTTGTCACGATAATTCCTATAAGATATAGGAGCATATGTTATTTGTATAAAAAGATAAAAATTTTGGAGGTGTAAAATATGAAAAGAACATATCAACCAAATAAAAGAAAAAGAGCAAAAACTCATGGTTTTAGAGCTAGAATGGCAACTGTTGGAGGAAGAAAAGTAATCGCACGTCGCCGTAAAAGAGGAAGAAAAGTATTAACTGCTTAATGTAAAATCCACTTTTTCGGTGGATTTTTTTCTAAAATTTTATGAAAAAAGAATTTAGAGTAAAAAGAAATGAAGATTTTAGCAAAATTATTGCTAGAAAAAAGAGTTTTGCGAATTCTTGTTTTATTATTTATAAAGATGAAAATCAAATTGGGCATGGACGTGTTGGTATTTCAGTAAGCAAAAAATTAGGAAACGCTGTTACTAGAAATAAAATTAAAAGACAGTTACGTATGATGATTCAAGAATGTTTTCATTTTGATGAAGAAGTTGACTATATTGTAATTGTAAGAAAAAATTTCTTAAATCATACATATATAGAAAATAAAAAAGAATTAGAGTACTTGTATAAAAAAGTGAAGAGAAAGGAGATCAGCAGATGATCTTAGATAACAAAACTAAAAAATATTTTAAAATTATTTGTTTAGTTTTATTTGTTGTGGCCTTAACTGGATGTACAGCAAACTTAGATTCAAGCGGTAAATTAATTGCGAAAAGAGCAATTAACTTAAATACACCTTGGACTATGAAATCAGGGATTTTTGATTTCTTATTAGTTATCCCTATTTCTAAAAGTATTATTTATTTAGGAGATGTTTTATTAAATAATATCGCTTTAGGTGTTATCTTAATTACTATTTTAATTAATATCATTATTTTACCAATTATGATTAAATCAACTGTTTCTCAACAAAAGGTGCAATTGATTCAACCAGAATTAGAAAGAATTCAAAATAAATATAAAGGAAGAAAAGATCAAACATCTCAAATGAGAATGTCTGCTGAAATTCAAGCTTTATATAAGAAAAATGATATTAGTATGTTGGCTTCGTTTACAACATTCTTAACATTACCTATTATGTTTGCAATGTGGCAAGCGGTTCAACGTATTGAAATTTTATATCAAACAAATATGTTTGGTATTAACTTAGGTGCTAAACCTATCGATCACGTATTTAAATTTGAAATAGCTTATATTGTATTACTTGCAATTGTTGCTTTAACTCAATATTTTGCGATGAAAATCAATACAATCATGTCAAAAAGAAATCCAAAATATAGAGAAACATCACAAATGCAATCAATGAATATGATGAATAACTTCATGACATTATTTATCATTTACTTTGCGGCTATCATGCCAGCAGCAATGTCACTTTATTGGATGACAACAAACATTATTACAATTGTTAGAACTTGGTATATTTATATTTACCATGTTGAAAAAGCACAAAAAGAAGTTGATCAAGCAAATACAAATTATTTAACTAAGAGACAAAATAAAAATAAATAGAGGTATTGATATGAAAACTTATACTGCAAAAACAGTTGAAGATGCTGTAAATAATGCCTGTCTTGATTTAGGTGTAACAGTTGATCAATTAAATTATGAAGTGACTTTAGAAACAAAAGGTTTATTTAGTAAAAAAGCTGAAATTGTTTGTTGGACAGTAGAAATGGTTCAAGAATATATTGAAAACTTTGTTAGAAAAATCTTAACTGATATGGAATTTGAAGTTGAAACAGTTTCATATGTTCAAGATGGAAGAATTTATTGTAATATTAATACAAGTAATAATTCTATTTTGATTGGTAAAGCTGGAGTTATTTTAAGAGCAATTAACTTAATTGTTAAAAATGCTGTCAGTACAACATTTAAAAAACGTTTAGAAGTAAGCGTTGATATCAATGGTTATAAAGAAGAACGTTATAAAAAAGTTGCAAGTATGGCAAGACGTTTTGGTAAAACAGTTTTAAAAACAAAAGCTGATTTAAAATTAGATCCAATGCCTGCAGATGAAAGAAAAGTGATGCATCAAGAGATTGCAAAGATGGATCATTTAAAAACTGAATCTAAAGGTGAAGGAAAAAATAGATATATGACAATCTCATATGTAGATTAAGCCGCTTATGCGGTTTTTTCTTTAGGGAGGAAATAATGGAAAATTTAATTTTTAGTTTAAATGCGACGGTTCCTGTTTTTGCGATGATTATATTAGGGATGTTATTTAAAAAAATAGGAATAATTGATGATGTTTTTGCATCAAAAATGAATAAATTTGTCTTTTTAATACCATTACCAGTATTACTATTTAAAGACTTAGCGACATTAGATTTTAAGGAAATTTGGGATACGAAGTTCGTCTTATTTTGTTTTTTTATTACCATTTTCAGTATTTTAATAGTAACAATACTTTCTTTTTTATTAAAAAATAAAAAGAATCAGGGAGAATTTATTCAAGCAAGCTATCGTAGTTCAGCGGCATTACTAGGAATTGCATTAATTCAAAATGTATATGGAAAAGCAATAATGGCGCCTTTAATGATTATTGGAAGTGTACCTTTATATAACATTATGGCTGTCGTTGTCCTTTCTTTCTTTTCACCTGAAAGAAAAGGAATAAGTAAAGAAGTTTGGCTTAAGACAATCAAAGGTATTTTGACAAACCCAATACTTATTGGGATTGTAGTTGGTATCCTATGGTCTTTACTTCATTTACCAATGCCAACGATGTTAGATAAGACCGTGACTTCGATTGGAAATGTAGCTACTCCATTAGGTTTAATGGCGATGGGAGCAACATTTAATTATAAAGAAGCCCTTGGTGATTTAAAACCTGCATTATGTGCTTCATTCATTAAGTTATTTGGTTTCTGCGCAATATTTCTACCCTTAGCCATCTATTTAGGGTTCCAAAGAGAACAGCTCATAGCCATCCTTGTTATGCTTGGTTCAGCAACTACTGTTTCATGTTTTGTTATGGCAAAAAGTATGGGACATGCAGGAATACTTACCAGTACAGTAGTCATGTTAACAACCATCTTTAGTGGATTTTCTATAACAATGTGGCTTTATATTTTAAAAGGAATGGGACTTCTTTAGAGGCTGTAACGAAATAAAATATTGATATAGTCCAGCAAAAAAGACAATGTTGCCAGTATTATACTGATGTACATTGTCTTTTTTTGTAGTGTGCCGGGCATGGCACTAGATAAACCAACCACAGGTATTTACCGCCAAGTGTAATGAACCACAAGTTGTTGTCAGTGATGATAAGGATAAAGGAAGTGATGTAGTGATTCCTTTGAGCGTACGAACAGACTTCACAAGAAGAGGATTGAAAAATACAAAAATGGAATTTCTCGTTGTATATTTGGGTTATAATTTGAGAAAATATCATAAATATAGATTGGAGAAAGAAAAATCAACACAATCAAAAGGTCTTCTTAACTAAAAAGTATGTACTTACAAATAAATAAAAAGTATATAAAAATCAGGTTACATCTCGCTAAAATAGCTGAAGATGTTTTTTTTATACGAAAAACAAAGAAAAAGAAGCCAAACGAAACGAAATTAACTTCTTAAAAAATTATTTCGTTACAGTCTCTTTTATTTTTGCAATAAATGGACATAATATATATGTATTAATAAATAATAACAATAATTATTACTATTTATATTGACAATTCTAATTTTTAGCGTTATGATAAACACACAAGTTAGCAAGAGCTAACCAAGGAGGAGATTATATGTCATTAATTAATAAAGAAGTAAATGATTTTGAAGTTAAAGCATTTCAAAATGATGAATTTAAAACAGTTAAAAAAGAAGATATTTTAGGAAAATGGAGTGTATTTTTCTTTTATCCAGCAGATTTTACGTTTGTTTGCCCTACTGAATTAGAAGATTTATCAAACAAATATGAAGAATTTAAAAAAGTAGATTGTGAAATCTATTCAGTATCTACTGATACTCATTTTGTTCATAAAGCATGGCATGATAGTTCAAAACGTATTTCTAAAATTGAATACCCTATGTTAGCAGATCCTACTCATGCCTTATCAAAAGATTTTGAAGTATTAATTGAAGAAGACGGTTTATCTGAAAGAGGTACATTTGTTGTTAATCCTGAAGGTAAAATTGTGGCTTATGAAGTCAATGCTGGTAATGTTGGTCGTAATGCAGACGAATTATTGAGAAAAGTGCAAGCTTGCCAATTTGTTTATACTCATGGAGATGAAGTATGTCCAGCAAAATGGGAACCAGGTAAAGAAACATTAAAACCAAGTTTAGATCTTGTAGGACAATTATAGTTTATGGAACAAACAATTTATGATGCCATTGTTATAGGTGGAGGGCCTGCAGGTTTAACTGCAGCTCTTTATTTAGCAAGAGCAAATAATCGTGTTCTTGTTATTGAAAAAGAAACATTTGGTGGACAAATTACTATTACATCTGATGTTGTTAATTATCCTGGTATTTTAAAAACAAGTGGAAAAGAATTGACAGAATCGATGAGACAACAAGCTCAAGATTTTGGAGCTGATTTTGTGTTAGCTGAGGTTCAAAAGATTGAAGATGATGGGGATTTTAAACAAGTAAAAACGACAAGAGGAACATTTAAGTGTTTTGGTATTGTTATAGCGACAGGTGCTCACCCAAGAAAAGCAGGTTTTATTGGTGAAGAAGAATTTAAAGGGCATGGTATTGCCTACTGTGCAACGTGTGATGGTTCATTTTTTGAAGGAAAAGAAATATTTGTTGTAGGTGGTGGCTATGCTGCTGCAGAAGAAAGTGTTTTTCTTACCAGATATGCAAAACATGTCACTATTTTAATAAGAGAAGATGACTTTAGTTGTGCTTCTTCTATTGCTTCGTTAGCAAAAAATCATGAAAAGATAACTGTTTATACAAATGTTGAAGTACTTGAAGTCAGTGGTCATACGTATTTAGAATCTTTAAAGTATCATAATAAAAAAACAAATGAAGTGATTGAATATCATGCAAATGAAAATGATACTTTTGGTGTTTTTGTCTTTGCGGGTTATCAACCGAATACATCTCTTGTAAAAGATATTGTAGAACTCAATGAATCTGGTTATATCGTTACTGATCAAAATCAAAAAACAAATAAAGAAGGTATCTATGGAGCTGGTGATGTTTGTATTAAAGAATTGCGTCAAGTCGTTACAGCGGTAAGTGATGGTGCAAAAGCAGCCACATCATTAGAAAAATATGTTGAAAAAATGCATCAAAAAACGGGAATAATACCAAAAATTCCTCAAGTAAAAAAGGAAGAACAGGTAACTGTTAATAACGATTCATTACTTGATGAACACATGCTTTCACAATTACAAGCTGTTTTTTCACGTATGGAAAATCCAATTATTCTTAAATTATTACTCAATGAAAGTACGTTATCCAATGAATTAAAAGGATATATGGAAGCATTAGCATTACAAACCGATAAAATAAAAATAGCTATAGAAAAAACAAATCAAGAGATTCCTTCTGTCAATATTTGTTTAGAAGATGGTACATGGAGTGGCTTAACTTTCCATGGTGTACCTGGTGGACATGAATTCACCTCTTTCATTCTAGGAATTTATAATGTTGCAGGACCAGGACAAAAGATAGAACAAACTTATTTAGAAAGAATAGATAAAATAAATAAAGAGATTAATATAAAAATTATAGTTTCTTTATCTTGTACGATGTGTCCAGAACTCGTTACTTCAGCTCAAAGAATAGCTTCGTTAAATAAACAAATAACAACGGAGGTCTATGATATTCAACACTTTAAACAACTTAAAGATCAATATCAAATCATGTCAGTACCATGCATGGTTATTAATGATCAAAAAGTCGTTTTTGGAAAAAAGAATATCGAACAAATTTTAGAAATCATTGAAAATGTATAAAAAAACGAGCAATGCTCGTTTTTTTATTGTGCTGTCGTTTCTGAGGGTTCAATCGTTGTTTCAGGTTGAGTTGGTTCAGTATTTGGAGTCGTTTCAGGGGTTGTTTCTGGAACTTGTTCAACCTTCATTGTTCCTACTGCAATAATTGCTTCGTGACCTTTATAATAACTATTGGCTTCTTTTTTCTTTGAAAGTAATTTACCATCTTTATCATAAACTAAACGATAAGAAACGGCTTTACCACCATTAGATCCAGCTTGCTTTGTAACTTGTTGACCTTCAGGAATAGTATCATCATTTTCATATTTTGTGTTATATGCGACATCCCCTGTTCTTTCACTTGTAAACTTCACATAACTTCCATCAACATCAGTTCCAATAATTTTACATGTTAACTTACCACCAGCATAACTTGCTTCTATTTTAATTGGATAATCTCTATTATTTTTAAATTTAAAATCAGGACCACCCCAAGAAACAGTGGCATCTCTTCCAATTGGTACATAACTTGAAATATACGTATGATTTGTTCTTTCAGTTACTTCTAAATTAGCTAAAACAACAGCATTATATAATGTTGAAGAAGTTTGACAAACGCCACCTCCAACTTCTTGAACAGTTTCGCCATTTAAATAAGCTCCTGCTTCACCAAAACCATTTTCTTTTGTTCTTTTTCCAACTGTTTGATTGTAAGAAAACTCTTCACCTGGAAGTAAGATCACATTACATTTTTCACCAGCAAGTCTAACATTGTTTTTTCTTACAGATGAACCATTTACAGTTGTTGTATATTCACCTAAAACATCTTTAAATAAATTCCTTTCTAAATCTTCTTTAGTAATACTTGGAACAATAGCTTTTGCTTTAACTTCAAATTCTTTTCCTTCTTTAGCTTTATTAAAAGCACTAATTGAATCATCTAAATCATATTTAGCACCATATTGTTCAGCTACAATTTTATAATCATTATTTTTATCTAAAGTCGCATTTTTACCTTTCTTAGATAAAGTCTTATAAATTGTTTTCATAACACTTTCATCTTCTGAAACAGATGAAGGTTTAATCTTTAAAGTTTTATTAAAATCATATTCATTTAAAGCAGTTTGAATTGTGTTATAAACATCTTTTTGTTTAACTGCTTCACCACTTTTACCTTTAGTAAAGATAACTTTTGTTTTTTCAACTTTATAAGTAGTAGGTACTAAAGTTGAATAATCTAAAATACCTGATTTTTTGATATCTTTATTAAGTTGTTTTTGATTTTTAATATCTATAGAAATGTTTTCATTATGTTGTAGTAAGTAATGATATCCTTTTGTAAAGAAATTATTATATTTCTTTTGAATATTATTGACTTGTTTTTCAATATTGACTTTAACATTATCTTTCATATCTATTTGATACTTTTGATCATTCAATGATAAATTCAATAATAGATTTTTTTCATCCTTTTGATACTGTTTTTCAAGCTGAGTGACAATTTCATCCTTAGACATATTATTGACCTTTATGCCATTAATTGTCATATTCTTGATAAATCCATTACCTGATGCTAGAAAACATAAAATGATATAAATAACCAATATCACTCCTATAACAGCACCTCCGATTATAGGAACTTTTTTATTCAGCTTTTTCATTTTTTCACCCCTATTTGTACATAATAATATATGATTAAAATATAGAAATCAATCGAAAAAAATCATATATCAAAAATAAAAAATATTTGTTATAATGAGGGAGTTATTTATTGATAAAATCAACAAAATAAGATAGTATCAAAAAGAAAGGTGGTATGAAAATGAATGATGATATTATTGTTGCAGTAGCAACATCAAGACTAGAAGCAGCAATTTCAATTATCCGTTTATCAGGAAAAGATGTTATTGCATTTGTTCAACAGTTTTTTACAGGAAAGATTATAAATAAAGAGAGTCATACCATTACATACGGTTATATAAAAGATAATGGTGAAAAAATAGATGAAGTATTAGTAAATATCTATCGTGGGAAAAGAACTTTTACAGGAGAAGAAATGGTTGAAATCAATTGCCATGGTGGTGTTTATATTACAAATAAAGTAGTTGATCTTTGTTTACATCATGGAGCAAGACTGGCAGAACGTGGTGAATTCAGTAAACGTGCTTTTTTAAATGGACGTATTGATTTATCACAAGCAGAAGCTATTAGTGATATTATTACGGCTAAAAATAGTTATGCTTCTTCTCTTGCTTTAAAAGGAATTCAAGGAAGTATTAGTCATTTTATTAAGGATTTAAAAGAAGAATTGATTCAAATCATCACTCAAATTGAAGTCAATATTGATTATCCTGAATATGAAGATGTAGAAGAATTAACAGCAGATAAGCTTTTACCAATGTCTACTTCTTTAATTGAAAAGATGAATAAAATCATTGAAGATTCTAAAAATATTAAATTATTAAAAGAGGGAATTCAAACAGCCATCATTGGTAAACCCAATGTTGGTAAATCTAGTTTATTAAATGCGATGTTAAAAGAAGAAAAAGCGATTGTCACAAATATTGCTGGAACAACAAGAGATGTCGTTGAAGGATCAGTAACAGTAGATGGTATTTTATTAAATATGATCGATACAGCAGGAATTAGAGAAACAGATAATATTGTAGAAAGTCTTGGGGTTGAAAAATCAAAAGAAATGATTAAAAAAGCAGATCTTGTTTTATTAGTTATTGATGGAAGTAAAGAACTTGATCAAGAAGATCAAAAGTTACTTGAACTTACAGAAGATACAAATCGTATTATTATTATTAATAAAGCAGATTTAGGTAAGAAAGTTGATTTAGAAGGAATTGAAATATCGGCTAAAGAACAAGATATTTTAGCGCTTACTAAAGAAATTAAAAAGAAATTTAATTTAGGACTTATGAGTAATCAAGAAGAATATTATCTTACTAATGCTAGACAAACACAATTATTAGAAAAAGCAGCTTCTTCTTTACAAATAGCAATCGATGCGATGAAGATGTCTATACCATCAGATCTTATTGTAGAAGATCTTTATGATAGTTGGTCTTGTTTAAAAGAAATATTAGGAGAACAAGCAAAAGAAGATTTATTAGATGAATTATTTAAACGCTTTTGCATAGGTAAATAAGATGAATACAAATGAAATATTAGCACAAAGATTTTATCGATTTTTTAAGTATACAAGGAATGTAGCATTAATTGCGTTTATTGTTTTCTTTATATTAAATGCAATTAATACAGGAAATAGTGTTTTATATTGGATTTGTTATGGATGTTTAATGGTTTCTATTGTAGGAGCAATGCAATCAGTTTTGTTGTATGTTCTTTCAAAGTATTATAAAAAGAGGTAATTTGAATGGAAAAAATATTTGAACAAATTGATAATTTGTTTGTAAATGGGGTTATTAATGGCATTATTTCAATTGTTATTGCAGGGATTGTTTTAATTGCAATCAATAAATTATTAAATAAGTTTATTAAAAAGAAATGGCCTGATAATTATGTTTTACAAAAAAGAATTAAAAAGATTATTCTCATTACAATCTTTTTAGCAATTATTTGTAGTGAAGTGAAGTTTTTAAAATCATTTGCGACTGCCTTACTTGCATCTGGAGGAATCGTTGCCGTAGTTATTGGACTTGCCAGTCAAGAAGCTGCAGGTAATCTTATTAATGGTGCCATGATTATGGCTTATAAGCCTTATAAGATTGGTGATTTTATTGTTGTTACAGGGCATAATGTTAGAGGAACTGTTATTGATATTTCACTTAGACATAGTGTTATTGAAACATTAGAAAAGACACAAATGATTGTTCCTAATGATATTATGAATAAAGCAATTATTGAAAATATTTCACAAATCGAACATGTTAAAGCAAATTATCTTTATATCGATATTTCTTATGAAAGTGATATAGATCAAGCAATCAAAGTGATTCAAGATCTTGTTGTAAAACATCCTTTATTCATTGATGGAAGAAAAGATAAAAAGGATCCATTAGTCCCTGTGATTGTTTCTGATTTAAAAGATAGCAGTATTCAATTAAGAGCAACAATCACTAGTGAAGATAATGTACAAGGTTTTCAAATGCTGGCAGATATTCGTAAAGATTTAGTCACTGAATTTAAAAAGGAAGGTATTGAAATACCTTACCCTCATATGCATATTGTAAAATAGTGTACGCATATTCATTACAAAACAAAAAAAGGAGAAAATACTGATATTATCAATGTTATTCTCCTTTTCTTTTTATAAGAACTGTTAAAGTATTTATAATATACAGAAAAATGGTATAGAATAAAATATAAATATATTAAAATTTCAAGAAGATATTTTATTTTAAATTCTTTTCTATGTACTTTCTGTAGCCGTCTTCTAGAATTTTAAAATCACAACTGTTATCAGTTAAAATTTGTTTATGATTGTTTATAACCATTTCGTATATTTTATGTGCTTTTTTTTGAATTCGTTTTGCGTTATCTATACAAAATCTAAACTCTTTATTAAGTAATATTTTATATTTCTCATCGGAAATATCTTTAATCACCAATTTATTAAGACACGTTTCAGGAACTGGAATCATATAATTAAATCTTAAAGAACCTTTAATTATTTTTTTATCACTAGGTACTTTTATTAAAATATTTGCTTCTTGTTTTTTTGAAAATGATGATACAGAAACATAATAATGGATATCATTAATTTTCATTACGGCTCCAAAGGCAAATTTATTATGATCAGAATACTTAATATTTGGTACCTTTGTAATTCCTCTTTTTTGTTTTTCATATTGTTGAAGAAATTTTATATATTTTTCATCTATGCGATAGAAATCCATTTTTATCCTCCCAAGTATAACAAAACAGGAAGATAAAACTAATCTTCCTGTAAATTAAAGAATTCGCATTTTAAGCTGCGAAGCACTTAAATTAAAGGTTCACATTTAAAGTAGTGAAGCACTTAAATTAAAGGTTTGCACTCAAAGTAGCAACGCACTTAAATCGAACAAATATCTTTGTTCATATATATTATATGCATTTATTTAAAAAATATCAATCTCATTTTTTAAATATTAATTTGTTTATTTATAAATCCTGTTATCCATTTTTTTAGTAGAATTTATTATCCTATTAATACTCTCTCCATACCTCTTACCTATCTTGTTAATAATCTGTAAACAGCCCTTATTTTTCAACAAAAAAAGGACACAAGACAGGTTCTCGTATTACCTGTTTTGTATCCTTTTTTGTGGATATAAATTATTACTAATTTTGTGAACAGTATTTGTTACAAATTAACAATTTCCTTGATTATCCCCATACTTCTTCAGCAATTTCTTTAACAAGTTTAAGTTTAGCCCATTGTTGTTCTTCCGTTAATTTATTACCAATTTCACATGAAGCAAAACCACATTGAGGACTTAAATATAAACGTTCTAAAGGAATATATTTAGTTGCTTCATAAATTCTTCTTTTAACAAGTTCTTTATCTTCTAAATCAGGTTTCTTTGTAGTAATAAGACCTAAAACAACTTTCTTATCTCCTGATACTTTCTTTAATGGAGCAAAACCACCAGAACGATGATCATCATATTCTAAGAAATACGCATCTACATTTTCTTCACCAAAGAGTAAATCAGCTACACCATCATAAGCTCCTGAACTAAAGTAAGTAGAATGATAATTTCCTCTACATACATGAGTATTAATTGTTAGATTTTCAGGTGCACTAGCAACAACTTTATTATTTAAATCTAATAAAAGTTGTTTATATTTTTCTAATTCTTCTCCCTTTCTTCCTGTTAAACTTACAGCAAGTTCAGGATTAACCATACCACCCCATACACAATCATCAAATTGTAATTGACGGCATCCAGCGTGATAAATTTCTTGAACAAATTCATTGTATGCTTTAACAACATCGTCAGCAAAAGCTTCTTCACTACCATAGAAACCTAATGTTTTATCTAATAAATCAGCTCCTGTAAAGAAAGCATAGAATTGACCAGGTGAAGGAATTGTTTGTTTAGCTACAGTATTTTCATCTTCTAATGCTTTCACAAATTTAAAGTGTTCAACAAAAGGATGATCTTTACAAGAAATCTCTCCTGTCATATAAGTATCATCAATCATAGCTGCTTCTCCATCAAATGTTTGATTGCCATCTACAGTCTTTTTATGTTCAACCCCTTCAAATCCCCACATAAAGTCTAAATGCCAAGTAGAACGTCTAAATTCACCATCTGTGATAGTATGATAACCTAACTCTTTAAGTTTATTTACAAGTTCTACAATACATTCATCTTCTACTTTAGTAAGTTCTTCTTTAGTTATATTATTTAATTCATAATTTTTTCTAGCTTCTTTTAATCTTTCAGGACGTAAAAAACTTCCTACAAATTCATATCTATTTAATTGACTCATATCATTCATTCCTTTCAAACTATGTCTTTATTTTATCAATCAAAACATAGTTTGAATAATACAAATAATATCTACTTAGATATAGTTTAAAACTATATTAACCATTGTGCATAATGCACAAATGTATGCAATATTCTCATAACCTCAACACATATAATTTTTATACTTTCTTACATATAATATAAGTAACAAAAGGGATATAAAATACTAAGGAGGAACAAAATCATGTGTGTAAATTACTATTCATATTTAACAACTAATCAAGCAGATTCTCAACCAGGTTGGGCTAAAAAAGACAGATTCGATTCAAGCAACACAACATTATCAAAAATTAAAAATCACGTTGTTAAAAACTATTTCTCTAAACTATTTAAATAATATATAATATTGAAAAACCTGCACGAGATGCAGGTTTTTTTGGTATATAAATAAATTAATTATTTACAATATAGTCATAAATATCTTTACGAACTGGTTGATCTAATTGATAAAGTATTTCACATACTGGACTGTTATTCGCCATTGTTTCTTGTTTAATATTCAAGATATTTCCTAAACCTAAATAATAAAATTCTTTTGATTCTTCATCCAGTTTATTTTTTCTAATAAAGATATGTATAGATGTATGATTTTTGTTAGCATTAATAAATGGAATCATCTTATCATCTTGTAAAGTCATATTTGATTTAGATATTGCAATAAATGTTTGAGGATCTACAAAACGATCATTATATTTAGTAGTATCAGAAATATTTTCATCTTTTTCATAATTAACAAAAATTGGCAATGTGTTTGTATGTTCATCATATCTATATCCAAACATTACAGAACTTAAATTTTTTTCCCAATTTAATAGTCTGCAGACATCTTCATAAGTATACTTTTTATAAAGACATAAATCAGTATCTTTATAGCGATTATTATATTCATTTTTATATTTTTGTATTGCATAATCTAATACTTCAATCACTTGTCTTTTAAATTCATTATTTAAAAGCAATTTACTGAACGTAGGAGAAATATTATTGTTTTTATCGATAATTTCAACATCTGCATAAGTTTTCTTAGATGTTCCTGCTGCAAAATTTTGAGTAAGATAATTTATTATACTCTCATAATTAATATCTGATATTTCAATGTTATATGTATTTTTCATTTCTTTTTTCAAATAATTCATAAGATTTGATTTTTTTTCAATGGCAAGACGAATCGTTTCAAGTTCTTGTATTCTTTTTCCTGATGAAAGTTTGTTAGAAATAAATTTTAAATATTTTTCTTCTAATTCGGTAAACTGAACATGGTAATCATCATCATATTTTTTAATAATTGATGATAAGATCTTAGTTCATTATTTTGAAATATCTTTTGAATATCAATAGAACCATATTTTTCAAAATCGCTAATTTTTGGAATTCTTCCAAGCTTATTCTTTAATTCAAAATACTTCTCTTTAATTAGTTTCAAACCATCAAGTTTAGCCGCATCAATAGCATCAAATATTCTTTTCTTTGATATTTCATCAAATTGAATAGTAGAAGCACCTGGTATTATTAGATTTCCTTCACTCACAAACCTTCTCAAATTATCTTTATTGAGATTTGTATTGCCACTTAAAGCAATAGGAATAAAGAAGTTCTTTTCATAATTTCCAATAAAATCAATAACAACTACGTAATCTTTTTCTTCATTTTTTCGAAGTCCTCTACCAAGTTGTTGAATAAAAATAATAGATGATTGCGTAGGTCTTAACATGACAACTTGATTTACTTTAGGAATATCAATTCCTTCATTAAAAATATCTACAGTAAAGATATAATCAAGACTTCCTTCTTCATTTGATTCTAGAGAATCCATAGCTTCTTGTCTTTGTTTTTCAGAAGCTTCACCAGTTAAAGCACAAGTATGAAAACCTCTTTGATTAAACATTTCAGAAAGCTTACAAGCTTCTTCTTTTCTACTCACAAAGATTAAACCGTGAACATGATTTCCTGAATAACCATAGTCATTAATTTTATTAATAACATAATCAACTCTTTTTTCATCAACTAGTAAATTAAAATCAGACATATCATTAATAGGTTGATCATCAATTGTAATATCAGTTATTCCATAATAATGAAAAGGACATAATAAGTCATATTTCATAGCTTGTTGTAATCTTATTTCATAAGCAATGTTATAATCAAACATTTTATAAATATCAAAATCATCTGTTCTTTCAGGAGTTGCTGACATACCTAATAGAAACTGTGGTTTAAAATAGTTTACAAGTTCTTGATAAGAATTTGCTCCTGCTTTGTGAACTTCATCAATAATGATGTAATTAAATTCTTCTTTAGAAAAGAGTTGTCTATTTTCAGGTTTATAAATTGTTTGAATTGTTGCAAAGATGTAATCACAATCTATATCTCTATTATCCCCTGAGAATAATCCCATAGATTTATCTTTAATAATTGTTTTAAAGGTTTCCATCGCTTTAATAGCAATACTTCTACGATGAACAACAAATAACATTCTTTTTGGATTAACAGCTTTTACATCAAATGCTGCAAGATATGTTTTACCTGTTCCAGTAGCACTAATAAGTAGAGCTTTGTCCTTATTATTTTTTCTTAGGTTATCTAATGATTCTAAAGCATTTTTTTGCATATAGTTTGGTTTTATTTCTTTAGAGACATTGATTGTTTGATGTCTTTGAGGTTTTACATAAACTTTTTGATAATCTTCAATCCATTCATTTGTTAGAGGGATAGATTGTTTCCATTGTTTATTAAATTCATCTTCAACTTTTAAAACAATCTCTTTTTGTGTATCAGAAGAAAAGAATAGATTCCATTCTTGATTTACAGCTAAAGCATTTTGTGTAAGATTGCTACTACCAATCATAATATCTGTTTGATCTTTTTTATGAAAGATATATCCTTTTGGATGAAATCCTTTACCTTCAAATATTTTTACTTCAATATTTTCATATTTTAATAGCTTTTTAAACATACTTGGAGCATTAAAACCTAAATAAGTAGAGGTAATAATTTTTCCAGGAATGTGATGATCTCTTAAATAATCAAAACATTCTTTAAGTGCAGCAAGACCAGAATCAGCAATAAAGGCAACAGATAATTCAAAAGAATCACAGTTTTTAAAAAGTAATTCTAATTCATGAGATACTTTTATATGTTCTTTATAATTGTTGTAAACAAGACGTGGTTGAAATTCTTGAAGAGTTTCCATAACCCTAACCTCTTTTCTTTAATTCATTAATAACTTCAATATCCGCTGGTATCCATACAATAGATTCATCATTATTTTGAGGATCAATCCATTTACCATCTAAATGTTCTAATAAAACAAGATGATCATCTAATAAATGACAAATAAAACAATCCATTTCTAAAATAAAATCAGGATATTCATAATGTACATGATAGAAGAAAGAATCAACTTCTATATGAGCTTGCATTTCTTCATAAAGTTCTCTTTTTAAAGCATCTTTAGGTTTTTCACCAGGTTCAATTTTTCCACCAGGAAATTCATACATTCCCTTAAATTCACCATACCCTCTTTCAGCTATAAAAATCTTATTATCTTTTTTTATTATTCCAGCAACAACATTAATTGTTTTCATATAATTCCTCCAACTGTAAAACTATTCCAATTATAACATAAAAAATCTCATAGGCATAAAGCCTATGAGAAATAAGAAATATAGAATTTTCTATATTAGTAGAATAAACTTGTAAATTTATAAAAAATAGTGTGTTTTACCACAGTAATTTATTTAAATCTGAAGTAGTTAATTCGCTTGATTGATATTTCTTCCATATATCATTATAATCGATTTCTTTTAATGAAGCCTGAATTTTAAAAGAGTCATCGTGAATATAATTTTCAGTTAAAGATTTATTAATTTTATAAAGTATGTAATTAAGTAGTTTTATTTTGAATAACCGCATTTTAATTTCTTTATATAAAATATAGCTGGAGGAAAGCCCATCTGTTTCAAACATCCAACCAGTTTCTTTGACAATTTTAAGAATATGCTCGCGACTTTTATTAACATGAACCTTGAAATTATATGAAGGTTCGTTGTTAGTTAATTCAATTGAAGCGGATGTAGTGTCATATTTAGTTAATTTTTTGACTAATTGAACAAAATACTTTCTTTTGTATCCTAATTCTTTTAAATCTAAAATAATTAATATACCATCATTAAGATTTAATTCAGTGACCTTTTTTGAATAGTCAATAGTAAAAAAATGTTTATTTTTTAATATACCTTTTACTTCATTAATATTTAATGAAGATAGTTGTCTTTTTTCTTGTCCGGAATTATCTTGTGTTTTATAATAACTTGGTTTTACATATAAATAAGATGTTCCGTATAGTGCCAGGCTATACAAAGCCTTATCAATATTTTTTTCTAATTCATATGAAAAATCGTATCCCGCATGTCGAAATAAATTTTTTATATTTTTATCTTTTAATCCCTTTGATCCACTTCTTGCAGGAATTATGGCTAAATTCTTCATACTCGTCACTCCATATCTTCTATTGCATGTAAAAAAGATGTTTCTACTGTACCATGAATTTTTGCTCCATGAGAAACATTATAAACTTTGACATCTACATCTTTTTGTAATCTTTTTTCTATCCACTTTCTATATATATCTAAATTTTTTGTTGTAGTTACATACCCTCCACCTATTTTTTCCACAAGTCTTCCATTTTCTAACTGCTTCCCATCCAATTGATTCGTAAAGGCATGTTCCTTTCCATCTGTATATGCCATATCCGCACCAACTAATATAATCTTATCTGGTTTACTCTGTATAGCAAGGTCTAAAGCCAATGTTATAACAGAACCACCCACACTGTATAATGGATATTCTTTTCTATTTGCAACTTCTTCTGCCTTATCATATCCCTCTTGATAAAGTAGATATATTATTCCTTTATAATACTTATAAACGCTGAATGATGCTGTTGCCAATACCAATAATGGTATGTTTGTTTTCTTTATTCCTTCAATCTGATGAT
>OLOD01001186.1_pt1 | contig 17407 bp, 24 predicted proteins | sample 1671921 | NCBI WGS metagenome assembly OLOD01 (sample SAMEA3136626, study PRJEB25190) | human gut metagenome | biome: human gut; feature: human-associated habitat; material: faeces | place: Austria | collected 2013
TTGCCGAACAAGTCGCTGTGTGTGCCGGTGCGGGCCAGCGTCAGCACCAGAACATCATCTTCTATGCGGTAGACAAGCAGCCAGTCCGGGAGAATATGACATTCCCGATGGCCTGCCCAATCGCCGGACAGGTCATGGTCACGGTTCTTATCCGGCAGCGGTTCGCCCATCGCCAGCAACGCTACGACCTGCTCCAGCAGCTCGATCTTCAAACCACGCTTGATGGCTCGTTTGTAGTCTTTTTTGAAACTGGTCGTGTACTTGACGGTATATTTGGTTTCTTTCATCTTTTCAGGTCAGCAAACAACTCGTCAAGGTCATTGTAGCCCTTTACAGACGGGTCTTTTGCAATCCTTTCCGCTTCCAGCATGGCAGCAACCGTTTCCTTGTTCGGCTGTTCCAGCCTTACTTCAAAGGGAATGCCGCCTTCACGAAGCGACTGGCGCACAAAGATGTTAAACGCCGTAGTCAGGTTCATGCCAAGTTCAGTAAACAGTGCGTCCGCCTGCGCTTTCAAATCTGCGTCCATGCGGATACTGATGTTTGTGGTATTTCCAGCCATACGATCAACCCCTTTCTGCTGGCAATTATAGTATATGCCATTTGCACGAAGAAAACAATACTTTGCACGAATATTTAACAATAAATTCATTTAAGGAGGTTACCAACTTTATGAAAGAAATCATTTATGAAGAACAATAAGTCTGAACCTATCCCCGTCATGGATTACCGCCAGTACCGCAGAGTGCGGAGGCTGGTGCATGAGTGCTGTAACTACATCGACGGAAACTGTATCGCCCTGGACGATGGGGAGGAATGTGTCTGTGTCCAGTCTATTTCCTACTCCCTGTTGTGCAGGTGGTTTCGGGCGGCGGTATTGCCGCAGGATAAGGAACTGGAAACGGCGCTGTTCCACCGGCTGAATGCAAAGAAATGCGCCGTATGTGGGGCGCTGTTTACCCCCGGTTCCAACCGGGCCAAATACTGCCCGGAATGTGCCGCACGCATGAAGCGGATCAACGCCGCAAAGCGCAAGCGGAAACAACGGGAGAAATGTCACGCTTTAGGGGCTGAAAAACCCTTGTAAATCAAGGATTTTTTCGAGGGTGTCAAAGGCAGACTGATAGATTTATCTTCCGCCCCCTAAAACGGTCTTAAAATGCGTACAGAATCCCAAGAGAAACCCCAAGGAGGAACCCTATGTCAGACAACCGAAAATATTATTACCTGAAACTCAAAGAAAACTATTTTGACGATGATTCCATCGTGCTGCTGGAAAGTATGCAGGATGGTGTGCTGTATTCCAACATTCTGCTCAAGCTGTATCTGAAATCGCTGAAACATGGTGGACGGCTCCAGCTTGACGAGGACATTCCTTACACGGCGCAGATGATCGCCACCATTACCCGCCAGCAGATCGGCACTGTGGAGAGAGCCTTGCAGATCTTTTTGAAGCTGGGTCTTGTGGAGGTGCTGGACAGCGGCACATTCTACATGAGCAACATCGAACTTTTAATCGGCCAGTCCTCTACCGAGGCTGAGCGAAAGCGGGCTGCGAGGCTCCAAAATAAGTCTCTTTCTGCGCCCCGGACAAACGGCGGACATTTGTCCGACATTCGTCCACCAGAGATAGAGATAGAGTTAGAGAAAGAGATAGAGATAGAGATAAAGAGAGAGATAGAGAAGGGACACCCCGCCTATGGCCGTTACCAGAATGTTTTCCTGACGGACGGGGAACTGGCAGACTTACAGGCCAGCTTTCCCACTGTATGGGGCCAGTACATCGAAAAGCTGTCCGAGTACATGGCTTCTACCGGCAAGCGGTATCAGAGTCATGCCGCCACCATCCGGCGCTGGGCCGGTGAGGACGCTAAAAAAACGATCACACCCTCACGCAACCGGGATTACAGCGTAAAGGAGGATGAAACTGTATGATTGAGATTACCGCAGAAATCCGGGCGTTCATCGACAAGGCAGCTGCTGGTGCGGAACTGGCTGAGGACGAGTATATAGATCCGTCAGACGGTCTCATTCACTGTAAGAAGTGCGGCGGCCAGAGGCAGACCGTTGTGCCATGCTTTGGAAAACCAGGCTACTTCATGCCCCGCTGTATCTGCCAGTGCCAGCGGGAGGCCGAGGAACAGTGCAAAGCCGCCGAGGAACGGCAGCGCCGCATGGAGCGTATCAAACGCCGAAAGGCACAGGGCTTGCAAGACCGTTATCTGTACGACTACACATTTTCCAATGATAACGGGCAAAACCCATTGATGGACAAGGCTCATGCCTATGTGGAGAACTGGAAAGAGGCATATAAGAGCAATATCGGGCTTTTGCTGTTTGGAGATGTGGGAACCGGCAAGTCCTTTTTCGCCGGTTGTATTGCCAACGCCCTGCTTGACCGGGATGTGCCGGTGCTGATGACGAACTTTCCCACCATCCTGAACCGCCTGACGGGGATGTTTTCCGAGGACAGGGCCGACTTTATCGCCAGCTTTGACGAGTACGACCTGCTTATCATTGACGATTTGGGTGTGGAGCGCAGTACCGAGTATGCGATGGAGCAGATGTTTTTCGTCATTGACAGCCGCTACCGCAGCCGCAAGCCCATGATCATCACCACCAACCTGAAGCTGGCCGAACTCAAAAACCCGCCTGACCTGGCCCACGCTCGTATCTATGACCGTATCCTAGAACGGTGCGCCCCGATCCTCTTTGCCGGGAAAAACTTCCGGGAGGAAAACGCCGGGGCCACCAAGCAGGCGGCGAAAGACATTGTAAACAGTAAGCACGACTGATTTTTTACCGGGCGGCACAGACCCGTTCGGAGAAAGGAGCGCCATGAACAAAGAACCCCGTACTATGCAGGTGGCAGACGCCGCTACTGCGTCCAGAGCGCCGGAAAACACGGCGGCGATGGTAAAGAAAATCGGCAAGACGACCTACAAGGTTCATGTCCATTTCAGCAATACCAGCACAGAAACCATGAGTGATAAAATCAAGCGTATGCTCAAAAATGAAATTCAGCAGATGTGACAGACTGATAAACGAAGCCGTCTTGTGCTAAACTGATGATGGTACGCACCAAAATTTTTGTCAAGGAGGACACGAAAATGCTTTACACAGAAAAAGAGAAGCATGAAATTGAGCGAGTAAAGGAGGTCTTTGCGGAACATCTGCGGCAAAGCCCTGATTTTGAACTGCTCTGGTCGGACAAGGTAGGCTATGTCTGGCTGGCGATTGGCGTAAATCCAGTCTATGTGGATACCGGTATCAGAATCGAATCTGCCGCCGATCTCTGTTACAGGTGTTTGGACGATGTAGCTACGGATGTTTTATATATGACGGGCAACGATCACGCGCTGGAAGCAGCCGATCCGCTGGAATTGGCCGAAATCAAGCGGCGCTGGGAGCCATATATCAACCAGCTGCCAGACTATGCGTATCTCTGCAAAGACCTGCTGAACGGAAAAATGTAATCTATCAAACGAGGTGTCAGGAGCCATACAGTGCTTCTAGCACCTTTTTTGTGGATTTTTTGTGAATTTGATTAAAAAGTCCTTGACAATTTGTCTCTGGAAAGACAGCAAAAAGTATTTTGATCAGTTGTGGTGCCAGACTCGCACCCTTTGATATTGCGGAACTGCGGGAGCTTATGTCTTATGATGAGATGGAGCTGGATATGATCGGAGATCAAAGAACTGCATTGTTTATTGTAATCTCTGATACGGATGATACATTTAACTTTGTGGTTGCCATGATGTACAGTCAGCTTTTTAACCTGTTATGCGACAGGGCCGATGACGTTCATCATGGAAGACTGCCTTATCATGTGAGAATCCTCTGTGACGAGTTCGCAAATATTGGACAAATTCCGAAGTTCGACAAGCTGATTGCAACGATCCGAAGCAGGGAAATTTCTGCTTCCATTATACTCCAGTCCCAGTCCCAGCTCAAGACAATTTACAGGGATGCAGCCGAAACCATTACAGGAAATTGTGACACAATGTTGTTCCTTGGAGGCAAGGAAAGCACCACTCTGAAAGAAATTTCAGAAACATTGGGTAAGGAAACCATTGATTTATATAACACTTCTGATACAAGAGGACAAAGCCGGTCTTACGGTCTGAACTATCAGAAAACAGGAAAAGAACTGATGAGCCGGGATGAACTGGCAGTCATGGACGGTAACAAATGTATTTTGCAGCTTCGTGGTGTCCGTCCGTTTTACAGTGATAAATTTGATATTACAAAACATAAACGGTATAAGCAGTTATCCGATTATGATAAAAAGAATGAGTTTCATGTGGAAGAATATATGAAACATCAGATGGAAGTCCGGTTAAGTCCGGAAGAAGCGTTCGACCTTTATGTGTATGAAGGCAGTGAACTGGAAAAACAATCAAATAGTAAAAATGAAGGCATAGAGCATGTAACGTAAAAACATACATAGCTCTTTTTTTATGCCCTTTTGGGAGGTAGCGATATGCGTAAGCATGAAAGACCGCCCATCAGGGCGGAACCCTCCGAGTAGTAACCGTTAAAAAATCACAATGAAAACAGCAGTTACGAAAGGAGAACATAGATTATGGCGTTTTTTACATCCGCAATTAATATTTTACAGACTCTGGTTGTTGCAATCGGAGCTGGTCTGGCAGTTTGGGGAGTTATCAATCTCCTGGAAGGATATGGAAATGACAATCCCGGAGCCAATGCTCATGTACAGTAAAGAAGCAAACAACCGAAAACAAGAGATAGACCGCCAGCACCACACTATTCCGAACCAAAGAGCAAACGACAAGCACCATGGAAATGTGTATAACTTGCTATTCCGTTATGGAAAAGTCCGTTCACAGAACATGGAAAAGCTAAAGAGCAGCTTTCCCACATTCTGCAAACGGACTTTCCCACAACTCCATAAGATAGCAAGTTATGCACATTACGCACAGTGCCGACTGTTGCGGAAGCCCTCTCATTTCATTATCTATTCAAGAAAATAAATTATGAATTTTTTTCTTAACACTACTGCGGTAGTGTTGACAACCGATTAAGAAAGGTGTAATGTGTAATCAAGCAGAAACTACTGCGGTCTTGTGGAAAGGAGGAAACAAATGGATATTAAACTTTTCGATTCAGAATTGAAAGTAATGTGTGTGCTTTGGAACGAGGGCGACACCACTGCAAAACACATATCCGACGTTCTGAAAAAAGAAATTGGCTGGAACATGAATACTACCTACACACTGATAAAAAGGTGTATCAAAAAAGGGGCGATTGAACGTTCCGAGCCTAATTTCATGTGCCATGCCCTTATTCCCAAAGAAGAAGTACAGGAAGCGGAAACAAAAGAATTGGTTGACAAGATTTATGACGGTTCAGTTGACAAACTGTTTGCAGCCCTGTTAGGCAGAAAAAAGCTTTCCGCTGAACAGATTCAGAAGCTCAAGCAGATTGTGGAAGATTTGGAATGAGGTGGTGTAAATGAATTTACTGCAAATGAGCTTTTCGGGGGCTGCTTTCATTACTGCGGTAGTGATTATCCGTGCGGTGGCAATCAATAAACTGCCGAAAAAGACTTTTCTTGTTTTATGGGAATTGGTGATATTAAGACTGCTTATCCCGTTTTCGATTCCGTCAATGTTTAGTGTTTATACGTTGGTAACTCATAGCATATCTTCTACAACATTGCCGGAAGCTGGAACAGATTACAACATTCCCACTATGCAAGGGCTGTTTGTTACGACACAGGGAGCAGAACAGCCGCCAGAGAATATTTTATCATCTGTTTCCATGTGGTTTATTGTATGGTGTGCAGGAATAATACTTATCGCATTGTTTTTTGTAATATCCTATTTGCGTTGTCTGATTGAATTTCGGACAGCTTTACCCGTCCACAACCATTATGTAGAAAAGTGGCTGGCGGAACGCCCATTGAAACGTCCAATTTTGGTAAAGCAATCTGATAGGATTTCCGCCCCATTAACTTATGGCATTTTCCGTCCTGTTATTTTGGTGCCGAAAAAAATGGACTGGAAAAATGAAAAACAACTGCAATATGTCCTCTCACATGAATATGTGCATATTTATCGCTATGATACTGTAACAAAGCTGATTGCGACACTTGCCCTTTGTATTCATTGGTTCAACCCCTTTGTGTGGGTGATGTATATTCTTTTTAACCGTGATATAGAACTGGCTTGTGATGAAAGCGTCATACGACAATTTGGAGAAAAATCAAAATCTGCCTATTCGCTAATGCTTATCAACATGGAAGCAACGAAAAGTGGGCTATTGCCATTTTGTAACAGCTTTAGTAAAAATGCTATCGAAGAAAGGATAACTGCTATTATGAAAACAAAAAAAACAACTATTTTTTCGCTGGTACTGGCGTGTCTGATTGTTGTCGGGGTAGCTACAGCATTTGCAACTTCCGCCCAAGCTAATAATAATCCAATTTTTGAAGAACAGGAGTACAAACCAATACATGCTTCCGAGAATGCTTCAGATTACGATACGGCGGCAGAACTGCCCGGCGGTAATATTGACTATGGGATATATGAAGAATATGGATTGATTTATGATAAGAATAGCAAGTGCTACACTTACAAGGGAAATGTTGTCCGATTTTTTAATGACCCAGTGGGCGGCGCAAGTTTTACCAATTTCTTTACGGGAACAGTGGATATTGAAGCGGAACGGGATACAAACGATAAACTTATTGGTATTCGGGAATGCACAAAAGAAGTTTATGACAGGCATACAGAAAAGTATGAAAATTCAGGACTTAAATCAATGCCCGCTGGCACTTCTACAGAAAATGGAGATATGATTAGAAATCATGAATCTTACAGCATGGAATCTGGAGATAAGACAGAAAACATGAATACGCTCCAAGATTATGAATCCTATGGCATAGTTTATCACCCAAAAGATGGGTATTGGTACTACAACGACCAGATAATTGGTATATTCATTGATACTAAAAAACCCATCATCTATTTTAATAACAGTGGCAGTATATATCTTTCCATTGCTGAAAATAGTGAAAATGGAGTTATGGAGATTAAGGAAATTTCCGAAGCGGAAGCACAAAAACTTTTACGGGATAATAATTCGGGCAATTCTGCTTCATTCACAGTAGAAACCTTGAAATAACAAGTGTCTTATAAACCATACGCCGTATTATGTGGGAGAAAGGGGGAACTATTTATGCCTTGCACAGAAGCATATAAGGAGCATATCGAGTACACCTTTAATGCCTTTTGCAGAGTTGTCATACACTATGCAGCAATCAACGCATGGCGTGACAGGGATAAACGGCGGCAAAGGGAAATATCCTTTGAATATCTCACAGAAGAAAAGTTTTATCCATTTTGTACGTCAGATACATATTTCATAGACCCTTACAAGCAATACCCTGTTACGATATGCGGTCAGAGGGTTATCCTCACAAATGGAAATCTTGCCGAAGCCCTGTCCTCTCTGCCAGAGAAAAAGAGGGAAATCATTTACCTTTATTTTTTCGGGCGTTACACACAGCAGGAAATCGGGGAACTGTACGGACGCTGCCGGAGTACGGCGTGGCATCACATACACAGTGCCTTGCAAATGCTGCATGAAGAAATGGAGGTGCTGTCCCATGAGTAGCCTACTTCTCCCCTATGACACGATAATAAAAGCACATGAGGGCGACCCCATAGCGATACAAGCTGTCCTTGACCGATATGCCGGGTATATCCGCTATTTCTCCAAAATGAACGGCTATTATAATTCTGATATGGAGGACTACATCAGAACAAAGCTGATTGAAAGCCTGTTCAAGTTCCGGCTTGACCGATAACATAAAAACTGAATATCCCGCCGCCCCGCAGCAGCACATGAAGCAGTAAATCCGAAAAAGATTTGCTGCTTTTTTTGCGCCCATTTTTGGCAAATTTCCAAAAGTTCCGTATTAGACATTGAAGCTAAAAAGGCTGCCATTTTTTTAGACAGCGGGCAAAACGCAGCTTCCGAAACGCCTTATTGTCGGGAAAGACCGAGCCGCCGGAAAAGTTCTTGCCGGAAAGTCCGTCATTTTTGCTTTTTGCGGTGTTGTAGGGAGTAAGGGGGAGAATGCCAGCCCGCAGCCTTTTATAAAAAAGCTGGTTGCGATTTTCTGAAAAAGTGGCAGTAGGAAGTGAACGGCAGTCCGGCAGTTTCTTAGAGCAAGATTCTACCGAGGTGCCAAAATTCGCTCTCCGCTTATTTTTGCCCCTGCGGGAATCTTGTTGGGGAGTGCCTTCCCCAAACCCTGCTATGCGCCCTGTCGGGCGAGAAAGGAGGTCACAGACCATGCGAAAGAAATACAATACGCCCCACCGCCGTCATGTGGTAAAGACCCGCATGACCGATGAAGAATACGCCGACTTCACCGGGCGGCTGGCGGCTTATGAAATCAGCCAGTCCGAGTTTATCCGGCAAGCCATACGGAAAGCGACCATACGCCCCATTGTCACCGTTTCCCCGGTCAATGACGGGCTGCTTGCCGCCCTCTCCAAGCTCACGGCAGAGTACGGGAAAATCGGCGGCAACTTAAACCAGATTGCCCGGAGCCTGAACGAATACGGAAGCCCCTACCGGGGGCTGGAAAAGGAAGTGCGGGGAGCCGCCGCCGACCTTGCCGCCTTGAAGTTTGAAGTCTTGCAGAAAGTAGGTGAAGCCGTTGGCGATACTCAAACATATCAGCTCTAAAAATGCCAACTACGGGGACGCTGAAAAATACCTCACATTCGAGCATGACGAGTTTACCATGAAGCCCACCCTTGACGCAGACGGGCGGCTCATACCGAGGGTAGACTACCGCATATCCTCTCTGAATTGTGGCGGGGAGGATTTTGCCGTTGCCTGTATGCGCTCCAATCTCCGCTACGGCAAGAACCAGAAACGGGAGGACGTAAAGAGCCACCACTACATCATCAGCTTTGACCCACGGGACGGCCCGGACAACGGCTTGACCGTTGATCGGGCGCAGGAGCTGGGCGAGAAGTTCTGCGCCGAGCATTTCCCCGGACACCAGGCCCTTGTCTGCACCCACCCGGACGGACACAGCCACACCGAAAATATCCATGTGCATATCGTCATTAACAGTCTGCGGATTGCGGAGGTTCCCATGCTGCCCCACATGGACAGGCCAGCGGACAGGAAAGCAGGCTGCAAGCACCGCTGTACGGACGCAGCTATGAACTATCTGAAAGCCGAAGTCATGGAGATGTGCCACAGCGAGGGGCTTTACCAGATAGACCTTTTGAACGGCAGCAAAGAACGCATTACCGAGCGTGAGTATTGGGCGCAGAAGAAAGGACAGGCTGCCCTTGACAGAGCCAACGCCCCTATTGCTGCGGACGGTATCGCGCCCCGGCAGACCAAGTTTGAAACGGATAAGGCGAAGCTGCGCCGGACTATCCGGGAAGCCCTTGCCGCTGCTTCCGGCTTTGATGAGTTTGCCGCCCTGCTTCTCCGGCATGGTGTGACCGTCAAGGAGAGCCGGGGGCGGCTAAGTTACCTCACGCCGGACAGGACGAAGCCAATTACCGCCCGGAAGCTGGGGGACGATTTTGACCGGGCTGCTGTCCTCTCCGTTTTGGAGCAGAACGCCGCCAGAGCCGCCGAAAAACCCGCAGCCATAGCGGAATACCCCGGCAGTATCAAAGACCGCTTACGGACGAAAAAAGAAGCGAAAAACGCCCCGAACAATGACGCTGTACAGCGCATGGTAGACATAGCCGCCAAGCGAGCCGAGGGGAAAGGACGGGGCTATGAGAAGTGGGCGACCATGCACAACCTCAAACAGATGTCGGCTACCCTCATGCTCTACCAGCAGTATGGCTTTTCTTCCCCGGACGAGCTGGACGCTGCCATTTCCGCAGCCAACACCGCCACGCAGGAGAGCCTTGCCGGACTGAAAGGGCTGGAAGCCGCTATCCGGGAGAAAAAGGAATTGCAGCGCAACCTTTTGGGCTATATCGGCACGAAGCCCGCCCGTGACGGTCTGAAAGCGCAGAAATCGGAGAAAGCCCGGAGAGCCTACCGGGAACAGCACGAAAGCGATTTTATCATAGCGGACACAGCCGCCCGTTATTTCCGGGAGCATGGAATAACCAAGCTGCCAGCCAGCAAAGCCCTGCAAAGGGAGATTGAGCAGCTTACCGTCCAGAAGAACGCCGGATATAACGACTACCGGGAGAAACGCCAGCGGGCGCAGGAGCTTCAGACAGTCAGACGCAATATCGACCAGATTTTAAGGGGCGCACCGAGCCAGCAGAAAAAGCGTGAACAGGAGCGTTAAAGACCGCCCCGAAATGATACCGAAACCCTACAAAAATACAGGTATGATATGAACCCTTACCGCAATACTCCCCGACTTCCAAACGGGGCTTACAGGGCAGAAAAAGCCCGAAAATGATACCGAGAACATACAGAAAATGCCCCCTATCCCGCTACACCGATAGGAACGGCAGAAAGGAGCTTACCATTGCCGAGAATGAGCAAGAAGCGGCGGCTGGAATGGTCTTTCTTCCTCAACCACCGCAACCGTATCACTTACAACGACCTATGCCGGGGCTGCACCCGTGACTGCAAACAGAGCTTCCGGGCGGTTATCATACTATGCCCTCGCTATTATTCCAAACGCTGGAAAAAGGAGGACGCAGCCTATGGCAGATAACCGCAAATATTACTACCTCAAGCTGAAAGAGAGCTATTTTGACGATGATGCAATCGTTCTGCTGGAAAGTATGCAGGACGGCGTTATCTATTCCAACATTCTCTTGAAGCTGTACTTGAAATCGCTGAAAAACGGCGGGAAATTGCAGCTTGACGAGAATATCCCCTACACCGCCCAGATGATTGCGACCATTACCCGCCAGCAGGTAGGTACCGTAGAGAGAGCTTTGAAAATCTTTATGAAGCTGGGGCTTGTGGAGCCTTTGCCAAGCGGCGCACTCTACATGAGCAACATTGAGCTTTTAATCGGCCAGTCCTCTACCGAGGGGGAGCGCAAGCGCAGGGCGCGGCTGGCTTTGCAGGAACAAAAAGCCCTGCCGCAGACAGGGGCGGACAAATGTCCACCATATCGAGCGGACATTTGTCCACCAGAGATAGAGATAGAGAAAGAGATAGATATAGAAATAGAAAAAGAGAGAGAGTTAGAAACGGGACACCCCGCCCCCGCCGCCTATGGCAGATACCACAATGTCATTCTTTCCGATACGGAGCTTGACGGGCTGAAAACAGAGCTTCCCGGCAAGTGGGAGTATTACATTGACCGCCTATCCTGCCATATCGCTTCCAGCGGGAGGAAATACAAGAGCCATGCAGCCACGATTTTCAAGTGGGCGCAGGAGGACGCAGCCAAGAAAGCCCCGAAAAAGGGCATACCCGATTATACCTGTAAGGAGGGCGAGAGCTTATGACGAATGGATTTGATGAAATGATTTTGAATATGACCGACACCACGCCGGAGCCGGAGGACTACACCGGCGAGGACGGGCTTTTATACTGCGGGAAGTGCCACAAGCCCAAAGAGGGCTATTTCCCCAAAGAAACCGCCGCATGGCTGGGGCGTGACCGCCACCCGGCAGAATGTGACTGCCAGCGGGCAGAGCGTGAGGAACGGGAAGCCGCAGAGAAACAGCGCAGTCACCTTGAAACTGTCGAGCGGTTGAAGCGGCGGGGCTTTACAGACCCGGCTATGCAGGGCTGGACGTTTGAGAACGACAACGGCAAGTGCCCGCAAATGGAACACGCCCATTTCTATGTGGAGAACTGGGAAACCATGAAAGAGCGCAACATTGGCTATCTGCTATGGGGCGGCGTTGGCACAGGCAAGAGCTATTTTGCGGGCTGTATCGCAAATGCCCTTATGGAGCGTGAAATCCCCGTGTGCATGACAAACTTTGCATTGATATTGGGTGACCTTGCCGCCAGCTTTGAGGGCAGGAATGAATATATCTCCCGACTTTGCAGCTTCCCGCTGCTTATCCTTGACGATTTTGGAATGGAACGGGGAACGGAATACGGCTTAGAGCAGGTCTACAACGTGATTGACAGCCGTTACCGCAGCGGCAGGCCGCTGATCGTCACGACTAATCTCACGCTGGAGGACTTGCAGCACCCGGAGGACACCGCCCACGCCCGCATTTATGACCGTCTGATTGAAATGTGTTCTCCTGTCCGCTTTACCGGGAGCAACTTCCGAAAAGCCACGGCGCAGGAGAAAATGGGACAACTGAAAAAGCTGATGAACAGAAAGGAGAGCCGCCTATGACCAACACCCCAAAGAATGACCGCAGCACCCGCCGCCCGGATTGCGTGACGGAAATCCGCATAGGTAATTCTGTCCTTGTCGTTTCCGGCTATTTCAAGCAGGACACCACCGCCACCGCCGCCGATAAAATGCTGAAAGTGCTGGAAGCGGAAGCTGCTACACAAAAATCGGCAATTTGACGGGACGTAAAGAAGCAGAAAGGACTGTACAGCCAGCCCCGGCGTGTGGTATGATAGTCATACGGAATAGTGGGGCTGGCTGTCGGAAATGGAGGACACTATGTTAAGACAGACCACCCGAAACCTTATTACCGCCCTTTATCCGAGATTATCCCACGAGGACGAGCTGCAAGGTGAGAGCAATTCTATTTCAAACCAGAAGCGTATTCTTGAAACCTATGCGAAGCAGAACGGCTTTTCCAATCTGCAATGGTACACAGATGACGGTTATTCTGGGGCGAACTTCCAAAGACCCGGTTTTCAAGCCATGCTTGCGGACATTGAAGCCGGAAAAGTCGGCACCGTTATCGTCAAGGATATGTCACGGTTAGGGCGAAACTATCTGCAAGTGGGAATGTATACGGAAATGATTTTCCCACAGAAAGGCGTCCGCTTTATCGCTATCAATGACGGAGTGGACAGCGCAATGGGCGACAACGATTTTACCCCGCTGCGTAATCTTTTCAACGAATGGATGGTGAGAGATACGAGCAAAAAAATCAAGGCAGTTAAGAAAGCAAAAGGTCTAAGCGGAAAGCCTGTTACCAGCAAGCCCGTGTACGGCTACCTCATGGACGATGACGAGAATTTCATCATTGACGAGGAAGCCGCCCCGGTAGTCAAGCAGATTTACCAGCTTTGCCTTGCCGGAAACGGGCCTACCAAGATAGCCCGTATGCTGACCGAGCAGCAAATCCCCACGCCGGGGACGCTGGAATACCAGCGCACAGGCAGCACACGCCGCTACCACCCCGGCTATGAATGTAAGTGGGCGACCAATACTGTTGTTCATCTTCTGGAAAACCGGGAGTACACAGGCTGTCTTGTGAACTTCAAGACGGAAAAACCGTCCTACAAGATGAAGCACAGCATAGACAATCCCATTGAGAAACAGGCGATTTTCGAGAACCACCATGAGCCAATCATCGACTTGCAGACATGGGAACGGGTGCAGGAGTTACGCAAGCAGCGCAAACGCCCCAACCGCTACGATGATGTGGGCTTGTTCTCCGGCTTGCTGTTCTGCGCCGACTGCGGTCATGTGATGTACCAGCAGCGGTATCAGACCGACAAGAGAAAGCAGGATTGCTACATCTGCGGCAGCTATAAGAAGCGCACCGCCGACTGTACGGCGCACTTCATTCGCACCGACCTTTTGACGGCGGGTGTGCTGGACAATCTGCGGAAAGTGACCGCCTATGCACAGAAGCACGAAGCCCGGTTCGTGAAGCTGCTTATCCAGCAGAATGAAATGGGCGGCAAGCGGAAGCTGGCGGCGGCAGCCAAGCAGCTTGAACAGGTGCAGAGCCGCATTGCAGAACTTTCCCGCTACATCAAGCGTCTGTATGAGGACAATGTAAACGGGAAAATCAGTGATGAGCGTTTCATGGAAATGTCCGCAGACTACGAAGCCGAGCAGCGGGAACTGAAAGACAGAGCCGCCGCTTTGCAGGGCGAGCTGGACAAGGCACAGGAAGCCACGGTAAACGCTGAAAAGTTTATGAGCGTTGTCCGCAAGTACCTTTCTATCGAAGAACTGACACACACTCTTTTGCGTGAAATGGTGGAGAAAATCGTTGTTTATGAATGTGAGTATGACGAGAACGAAGTACGCCGCCAGCGCATTGATATTTATTACAGCTTTGTAGGCAAGATTGACTTGCCCGAAGAATAAAGCCCGACCTATCCGACACCCTGCGCAAGTGCCGGATAGGAACGGCAAAATTTTTTACACTTCTATTACTTCTTTATCGCACATCAGCAAAGTCGCAGGGGATAAAACACTTAATGTCTTCTATGTGAAAAGATTTTAAAGGAAAAACGCACATCCTACGCAGATAACATGACAATTTCATGCAAAGCGAAAGGAGACACCATGAAAATCGAATACACAAAAGTAGGAGACTATTATTTACCGAATCTTTACTATCCGGAGGAAACCAGACCGATTGGCTGTTGGGGAATGCTTCGGAATGAATATCTGAAAGAACATAAATCTGGAACTTATACATATCTTCTTCTGACCGCCAGACTGGACAGTTATCTGGCAGATCTGAATGAACAGGCACAGGAACGCTTTGAGCTGATAGAAGCTCAGATGAGAAGTGCAGAGGGAGTTACGGAGGAACTGAAGAGACAGAATCCTATGGAATGGGTATGCCATTGCAACAATATCCGCAACCGGGCTGCTGAAATCATCAAGCAGGAACTGATTTATGTATAAGGGGGATTCCAGATATGAGAAGAGAATTGATTGAAAGCTATTATGAAGAATACCAGCGGGAATTGGAAAGATTTCTTGAATCCGATCCAGAGATGTTTTCTCTGGAAGCAGAAATTCATCATTACATAGAAATATTGGAACCAGTCCTCAGAGATGCCGGACAGGAGATGTGGCAGGCATTGGACAGAATTATTTCAGCGAAAAATGCTATGGAGGGGCATGTGGCAAAAGAAATGTATATTCGGAGATTCCTGGATTATGAAAGACTGGTGTGTGAAAAAGATAGTTACATTTGAAAATAGAAATATGGAAAAATAAATGATAAGACCTCCTGTGTGCAAATAGATAACTCACAGGAGGCACTATAGTATACGGTATTATCAATAGATTATTCTGCAAATCCCTGTTGTTCCATTTCGTTTTCGACTTTAGATTCATTTCCTTGGTTGGTGGAGGCGAACAGGTGACGGAATATGAAGCGGCAGAATGGACCAACAACTAAGATCTGCAGTGGGTAAGCCATAATGAAATTTAGACAAATGGTCTGGAGCCAAATAAAAATCAGGTTTGAAGTGATTCCTGATGATTCGATGCTTCCAAGCAGGCTCATAAGTGGCACCATTGTACAGACTGTAAAGGTCTGGATGCAGAGGATGATGAAGATTGGTCGGTCAGTTGATTTTGCCACGCGGAATGCGAAGTATTTGGATGTTTTGCTGGCAATGAAGAATGCACAGAGAAGCCCGATGAACCATTCCAATGGGAAAGAATGCAGTGCGTGTTTGAAGGTAGCGGCCTGAAGTTCGCCGGTGTGGATGGCGACATTATAAACGCCCATGATAAAAATCATACAGCCGGATGTGATAAGGGTAAAAATGAATTCCTGAAATTTTGTTTTTGGCATAGTAAGCCCTCCTTATAAAAATAATAAAAATTTTCATATAAACACAAAAATGTCGCCTATCCGTCTGACAATGGATAAGCGACATTTTATGTCATATTTATTTTATCAAGTATTGGGGTTCAATGTCATAGGGATTTTGCACAAAATATAAATGAAAAGTAAAAAGTTCTGTGGAATCTTTAAGAAAGCTTTGCAGAATAACTAGCACTAAGCACTGACTATAACGGTCAGTGTTTCTTTTTTGATTTTATAAAAAATCATCTGACATTCTTCAAGTTCCCACGTGTGATTAGTAGGAAAAATAAATTTTTCTGCGAAAGTACCGTCCAAAGATACTCTGAAACTTGCAATTAGTGAGGGAATAGCTCATTTTTGCGAAAAAAACTTGCACATAACGGAGAGCAGGAAGCAGATTTTATCTCCTGTGTCACATTTGGAAAAAGTGCAGAGTTTGCACAGAAATATCTTCACAAGGGAACGAGAATTGTGATCGGCGGTCGTATCAGCACCGGCAATTATAAGGATAAGGAAGGGAAAACAATTTACACCACAGATGTGATTGTCGAAGAACATGAATTTGCTCAGAACAAGGATAACGGTGTAGGAGCGGATTCGTTGGAAACATCGAAAACAGATAAGGACGGATTTATGGAAGCACCGGAAGGTGAGGTTCCATTTGACTAAACTGGAATAAATGGTTGGAGAGGCTGCCCTTTATCGGGGCATCCTCTTTTCCATTTTACAGAAGAAATCAAAAATTACAGATATTCAACCTAACGAAATCGTGATATAATGAGCGCAAGAGAGCCAACATGCTTGCATGATTGGCGAACGGCGAATTGGATCATGATAGTTGCGAAGCAACGGTCATGATATAATCAAAATATATTTGAATGAGAAATATGGAGATAGCTTATGGGCGTAAGTTATAACAGATTGTGGAAAATGCTCATAGATAAAAATATGAAGCGGATAGAGATGCAGTACCTCACTGGAATCAGTGGAAATATTCTTGCCCGGATGGGGAAAAATCAGTATGTATCAATGGAGACGATTGAGAAGATCTGCAAGAAGCTAGACTGCACTGTTGATGAGATGATGGAATTTACAGATGATGAGTAACAGGAGGTTAACTTCCCGTTTATCGGGAAGTCGCAGAGAACGAAAAAACGGTATTTGGAGGTATTTACTATGAAAAAGATTATAACCATAATGCTTTGCCTTGTGCTGGTTCTTCTCTTTGCCGGATGCGGAAAGGACGGCGATACATCAAAAGTGGAAATTGATTATGGAACATCTTCCGTTTATTCAAAAGAAGAAATAGACTCTGCCATTGAGATTATAAAAAAGCAGTTCGCTTCGTTTGAGGGCTGTGAATTGCATAGCCTTTCTTATATGCCGGATGAAGAATGCAACAATGCAGATAACATTGAATGGATGAACAATTTAAGAACGGATGATAATACAGAAGCCTTTACGCAATGTATTGCATTTGAAAGCAGTTTCCGTTCGCCGGAAAAAGGTGGCGGTGCATGGGAAGCTAACGAAGAATACACTTGGTCATGGTGGCTTGCACGGAGTGAAGGCGGAGAATGGAATCTGATGACTTGGGGTTATTGATAAGAGTAGAAAATTCCAGTATTATTGACCAAGAAATTAAGGAGGATTCATTATGAGTGAGAAAACAGAGATTACTTTCATGCAAACAAGATTAATCCGGCTTGCTTCAGAAGAGTGGCATTTACCTGTTGAACAGATTA
>OLOD01001203.1_pt1 | contig 17181 bp, 15 predicted proteins | sample 1671921 | NCBI WGS metagenome assembly OLOD01 (sample SAMEA3136626, study PRJEB25190) | human gut metagenome | biome: human gut; feature: human-associated habitat; material: faeces | place: Austria | collected 2013
TGACAGATAACCAGCTAACTTTGTTCTGATTGCTTATATCGAACTCACGTTAAATAATATTCACTTATCCGATAATACGTCCCTATAACCGGTATTAGAAAAAAATTAAAAAGCGCAGGACGATGTTCAGTTTATCTCAACGGAGGCATCGCCAAACGCCCAATCAGAAATAAACAGTCCACTCCCACGCCTGAACCGGATATCTACAACCCCATTCTTACGATGGAGTGGACATACGACAAGCATGAGCGCCTTCACAGACTGCTTTTCCCTCTGATTTAAAAATTTGGCGAATTTCCGTTGAAGGACAAAGCATGAATACGCTTCACTAATAGAAAATAAATTAAAGATAAGGCTCTCTCGCCTAAATCCATGCAAATATACACATTTAAATTGTTATAGCATGGTATAACGGACTAAAAAACAAACTTATACTTTAGATTCTACATTAATATTGCTAAAGTTACAGTATTAAATTGACTCACCTAAAGGCAACATAGAACGGGGGCTTAATTATAAACCAATTTTATTTTATAGGTCGGTTAGTTGCCATTGCTCTTTTTATATCCGTTTCTCATTATTGACCTCTACCCACTTACAAGGCATTAAATATGTCTGTTTTCAATGAACTTTATTCGAAGATTAATTATTAATTTTGTAGAGACTAATAATTTTTCGTCCAGTTATGAAATTTAACAAACTGTTTATCATAGGAGCAGTTGCCTCACTATGGCTTACTTGCGGCTGCGCAAGTCACAAGGATAACGACCATCTCGTCATTCTCCATACCAATGACACCCATTCAGCCATCGAACCTGACCGCCACGATTTGGGCGGAGTTGCCCGACGCAAGGTTTTGATTGACAGTGTGCGCGGCGAACATGAAAATGTAATGCTCGTTGATGCCGGCGATGCTGTACAAGGGTCGCTCTACTACACCCTGTTCGGCGGTGAAGTCGAACGCAAACTGATGAACGCTCTCGGCTATGACATCCAGATTCTCGGAAACCATGAGTTCGACAAGGGTATGGAACAGCTTGCCAAAGAATGGAAGCAGTTAAATGCCAACCGTCTCAGCACAAACTATGATTTTACAGGCAGTGCACTGGAAGGAATGTTCGTACCTGCTGTCATGCGTAAGGTCGGAGACAAGACAATCGGATTTATCGGAATCAACCTTGACCCCGCAGGAATTATCAGCGAAGCGAACTACAAAGGCGTAAAATATATCGACGGCATCAAGGCCGCCAATGAAGAAGCCGCCCGACTGAAGGCCGAAGGAGCTGATATGGTTATCGCCGTAACCCATATAGGCTATGACAACGAACCCGGTTATAGCGATATGGATATCGCGCGTAATTCACGCGACATTGATGTTATAATCGGTGGTCATTCCCACACGGTCGTCGATCCCAACGACTCACGCAGCGGTGTCCCGACTTGGCGGGTGGCAAACGCGGCCGGTGACACAATCTCAGTATTGCAGACCGGATCGAGCGGTGTGAATCTCGGAGAAATAGACATCGACCTCAATACCAAACAGGTCAAAGCCCGGTTGATTCCTGTCGACAAACGACTTGACGACCGTGTAAGCTCCTCTATCGAAGAAATCATCGCCCCCTACCGCCAGCAGGTAGAAGAAATGCGCTCAAAGGAAATCGGCTCATCGCCATTCGAATATGAGCGCAAGTCAAGCGAGATGCTAAATCTACTGAGTGACTTTGTAAGAACCCGTGGCTCAGAACTGTGCGGAAAGCCCGCAGACCTCTCCATCATGAATAAAGGCGGTATACGCAACAGCCTTGCCGCCGGGACTATAACTCAAGGCGAAATCATAGACATCGCACCGTTCGACAATTCAATCGTAGTCATGGACATCAAGGGTAGCGACCTTCTTGAAAACTTCGGCATCATGGCCGCACAAGACGGTAACGGGGTCAGCAGCAACGTAAGCATCCTCTACGATCCGGCCACAAAGAAAATCAACAGCGCCACAATCGACGGCAAACCGATCAACCCTGACAAGACATATCGCCTCGCAACCATCGACTATCTTGCGGCAGGCAATGATTACATGGAGCCGCTGAAACGTGGAGTCATACTCTCGCGCAGTCCTGAAGTGCTCTATCAGATACTTATCGACTACATCTCTGCCGGAAAGCTCGACAATCTCCTTGCCCACCCCGACAAAACACAACGAATGAGAAGCTTCTAACAAATTCATATTATGAACGGATGGCTAACAGTCGGACTACTTGTAGTATCCAACATATTCATGACTCTCGCATGGTACGGGCAGCTGAAACTCTCGGAAATGAAAGTCATTACACCCAACACTCCCATAATCTGGATTATATTGGCTTCATGGGGAGTCGCACTACTTGAGTATTTTTTCATGGTTCCGGCAAACCGTTACGGATTCGCACAGAACGGCGGTCAGTTCTCACTGATTCAGCTAAAGGTAATGCAAGAGGTAATATCACTGCTCGTTTTCTCGGTGTTTGCAATCGTGCTTTTCAAAGGCGAATCACTGCATTGGAATCATTTGCTCGCATTCGGTCTCCTCGTGGCGGCAGTCTATCTCGTTTTTATGGAATAATCCAAAACAACACCTTAATAAATCAAACAGCCCTCCGAAAGTCATTTATCAGCTTTCAGAGGGCTGCTCTATTATAAATCTGTTTTGATTATACATTATACAAATTCATCCGGCATGCCTTGCAATCAAACTCAACCCGAAGTCTCGTTTGCCCGCTGACGAGAGTCAACGGGCCTCTCCAATCCTTACCGCATGGTTCTTTAAGGCATTTTCCAAGTTCGCGACGCAGACAATAGCGTGTTGTCATGACGGGTTCTGCACCCTCGCGCGATGAACCTTTCGCGACCTCAATCGCCGGGACTATATCTTTTGCTCCATGTGAAATATAAAACTCGCGTGCAAGACGGTTTGCAACATTGTCATGTACAGTAAGAGATTCACCGTAGGGCAAAGCCACATCAAATTTCTCCGGCAAACGGTAGGAATAACGATAGGTTGCCCTTGAAGCACGGTCAAGCGCGTCGAGACAGTCCCGCCGCAAAGCCGTCAGAACTGATGCAGGGATAAAAAACGTCCCGGCAAGATCGACAATCCGTCCAGCCCGGTAGGCCGTCCCGCCGAGTTTGTCAAGTATGCGACGGCGAGGTGTCTCCTGCGGTGTGACAGCAGTGTCCAAAGATGGCACACCGGCAGTAACTGAAGCTGAGCATCCGCGTTCGTCAGTCATCTCAAGCGAAATCAATTCAGGGCTGACTACACGAAGCGCCATATCAACAGATATCGTACGCGAAGTCTTTGCTGCCTCTTCTATACTGTCGTCAAAGCTCTTGTCTCTGTTGCGATAAAGCACCGTCCCCACCGGGATAGACTGGGGAGTGGCAGGAAAAAGCCTGTTACCGTCAACACGGTTCAGACGGAAACCGTTGAAAATTCCGGCGGAATTGAAATATCCGAGCCCGTCGCCATTGACAAGATTCTCACTCAGTCTCGCTGTGATGACCTTCGGTTTGCAGTCGGTCACCACACCTACTTTGAGTCCGATAGCTTTCGGCGAAGCCATCGATGCCATTCCCTTGGCAGGAGCTTTCCCGGTAAGGAAATAAGGTGTAAATCCACGGTTGAAACTTTTGTCGAGCGAAGGATTGAAACCGAGACGCACAGCCCCGACCGACTGGCGCACATAGCGACCGCCGCTCTCGCTGACAAGACGATCGAGAATGCGGCTATAAGCGCCCACCGTATTCTTAACGTATGCCTCGTCTTTCAGACGGCCCTCGATTTTAAAGGAACTGACGCCGGCATCAGCCATATCCGGGATAGCGGTCGAACGATTCAGATCGCGCAGTGACAGCAGATGTTTACCCTTGACAAGCACACGGCCGGCATCGTCAACAAGGTCAAAAGGCAGTCGACAGATCTGCGCGCATTCACCCCTGTTGGCACTCCGTCCGGTGGATGCGAAACTTGCACGGCAGTCACCACTGTAGCTGACACAGAGAGCGCCATGTATGAAAGCCTCAAGAGGAGTGCCGGGGACGGCTGCATGGATTTCTGAGATTTCCTTAAGCGAGAGTTCACGTGCAAGTACAAGACGGGAGAATCCGACATCAGCAAGAAAACGGGCCTTGGCCACATCGCGGATGTCGCATTGCGTACTTGCGTGCAGCTCAATCGGCGGTATGTCCATGCGCAGGACAGCCATATCCTGAACTATAAGGGCATCGACCCCTACACGGTATAAATCACGAATCAGACGCTCGACAGAAGAAAGCTCACTGTCATAGATGACGGTATTGACCGTGGCAAAAATCTTTGCATTAAACTTATGGGCAAAATCGACCGCACGTGCAATGTCCGAAACCGAATTTGCGGCAGCATGACGTGCGCCATGACTCGATGCCCCGATATAGACCGCATCAGCCCCGGCACTTATAGCGGCAATGGCAATGTCGGCATTCCTGGCCGGAGCAAGAAGTTCAAGAGGGGTAGCGGTTATTTTGCTCATAGTTATATCGTCTAAATGTTAAACAGAGTTAAAATCACGGAGTTATGATTAAACCATCGGAGTTTTGTCGAGTCAAAAAGACATACAACGTAATAGAATTAGCTTTTTGATTATATGCTCTGCGTCGGCTCGGGAAGAGTGGCGCAGGGCACTTTTTCTTTTTCCGATTATACATTAACGTCGGAACAAGACGGATTATTGTTGGAAAACGTAGGAATACGGATACCGAAACAGAAACGTCCGGAAAGAACTGCGATTTATAGGTGCAGATCTTCCCGGACGTTCCTGTTTCTTTCAGGCAATGCTCTAAAGAGTATCGAGAACCCTGATGGCCTCTATGCACATTCGTGAATTATGATAAGGGCATTTCCAGAATCCGGCCTTGTCGTCAGTACGGTTGACAGAACCGTCGGCCGACAGCCGTGACCAGTGCCATTCGCCACCTTTATTATCAACAATGTTGTCTGCGATATAGCGCCATGACTCATAAGCGTTGTCTGCCTGGCGGGGAAGTCCATGATAGCGAGCAAGCCAAAGCTGCCCTATTACATTTTCGGCCTGTACCCACCAATGTTTGTCATTGTCGTAGTTTCCTGCAGGATGACGCTCATAGACCATCGAACCATCATGACACCGTCCCTGAAGTCCGGCGAAAGCGATGTGCAATGTATGTTCCAGCGTCTTAGAAGTCAGGATCTTATCGCCGATTACATGGGCGCTTTCAAGAAGAAGCCACGAAGCCTCTATGTCGTGACCGTAGCTTTCCGCACCCGGTTGGGCGTGCCAGTCATCATCGAAAAACAGAGTCAGATGATGGGTCTTTTCATTTTCAATCCTATCAAGGAAAATATCAAGCAGATTGACTGTCGCTTCTTCCACGCGTCCGATTTCGCTATCCGTGTCGCTCGCGCCTCTGCTGCGTTTTTCTTTTAGCGCCCGCAACAGGTTTGTATAGCCTTCAAGGATATGGAGATGCGTGTTCATTGTCTTTGACGCATTTGCATCATGATCACTGAGGCGCATATCGGCTATCGGAGTCCACTCACGGGTAGTCGCCTCGATATAACCGTTTTTTCCCATGTCGCGCGAATGCGACTCTATCGAATCGAACAGTTCAAGAGCAAGCCTCAGGGCAGACTCTTCGCGACAAGCCCTATAGTATTCGGCAAGACCATAAATAATAAACGCTATGGCATAAAACTGCTTCTTTGTGTCGAGCGGACTCCCATCGGCATTCAGACTCCAGTAAGCTCCTCCGAACTCACGGTCAATAAAATTATTTACGATGTAGTCACAGGCTCGTGTGGCCATCGCAAGATATTCCGGTTTTCCAGTCGCAATATAGGCTGCCGAAAAACTCCAAAGGATACGAGCATTGAGTATCGCCCCTTTTGGAGCTTCGGCATCAAGAGTGTCGTTTCCGTCACGACGGCCATAGAAACCGCCACGCGGATCAGCCATCTTGTCCATCCAATAAGGTAGGATATTGTGTGTCAGATTGTCAAGAAGTTCCTGACGGAATCGGGTTTTGTCCATTGATAACAGCTTAAACAGGTTCAACAAATTCATCTTCGGTTATAACCACCGGGTTCTTTCGCTGTTCGCGAAGTCTGTCTACAATCTCATTCATCTCCTTTGTGCCGAGAGGATAAAGCCAGACAATCAACATCGAAAGCAACGCCACTCCGGCGGGAATAAATGTCATCAGCATCCACAGACAGGTTATCGCGCTTTCAGGCTGCTGTATGGCCAACGACGCGTTAGCATCCGAACGCTCGACATAGCCGCAGGCACTGAGAAGCCACATGACTGAAGCTCCGCCAATCGCTCCACCAAACTTCTGGGCCATCGATGCCGACGAAAAGATAAGCCCGGTAGAGGCTGATCTGGTTTTCAGCTCCGAATAGTCACTCACATCTGCATACATGGACCATACGAGAGGCGACATAACTCCTGTCAGCACAGAAATCACAATCTGCAAAAGGAGCATCAGCAGCAATCCGGCGTTAGTCGAGGGAGAAAGCGTAAAGAAAATCACACTGAAAACAATCAGAAGCGCATCAACCATAATGAATGTCGGCTTCTTACCGACTTTCTTCGTAATAGGCACAGCCAAGGCAACACCAATCATGTTTGCGACCTCGCCCACTCCAAGGAAAAGGCCGGAATAAAAGAGAAGCGACAGAGAGAAAATCGCGATATGCTGCTCTCCACCGATAACATCGGCAAAGAAAAATGCCACAGTCGCACCACGGACTGTGTTGAAGAGGTTGAAACAGAGCGACGCTCCATTAAGCAGCCACCAAGGTTTGTTTGTCAGAAGAGCCTTGAGGTCGTTGCCAAGAGACGCGGAACTTACGGTGGTCAACTGTTCGCGCGTGAATTTGAAACAGAGAAGAAAGAGAATGAAACAGCAGACGGCAATGACAATCATGGCAAACTGCCAGCTTGACTGAAGAGACATACCGGCGTCATCGGAAAAGAATTTACACAGTGGATCCCATGCGAAGAGAGCTATAAACGAACCGCCGTAGGCGAAAAACATTCTGAATGATGAAAAGACAGTCTTTTCCTGCGAATTGTCAGTCATCACTCCAAGCATAGCCCCATAAGGGACATTGATGCCCGTGTAGACTGTCATCATAAGTATATAGGTGACGTAGGCCCACACAAGTCTCGCACCATATCCCCAGTCAGGAGTAGTGAATAGCAGAATGCCGCAAATCGAAAACGGGGCGGCTACCCAAAGCAGATATGGCCGATACTTTCCCCAGCGGGTCTTTGTACGGTCTGCAACAATTCCCATCATAGGGTCTGACACGGCATCCCAGATGCGTGTCACAAGTAAGAGTATTCCGGTGTCAACCAGACTTATGCCGAAAACATTGGCATAAAAGAATGGCAGATAGTAGCTGAAGACTTTCCAGAACATGGACGATGCCATGTCGCCGAAGCCATAGCCGATTTTTTCACTGAGAGAAGCCATTGTTAGTTGTAGAATAGGGAAGTTAGTATCAAATATTAAGGATTTAATGGATATAAAGCCCGCGACACTGTCACAATCAACAGTGCCGTGGGCTTTGGAAATCAAATTTCCTTCACATCATCATTCCGGTCTGAATTCATTTGTCCATAATCAACAGATTGCTATCAATCAGGCTATTGAGAGTCTTGACTGATTCCGATGTCGAAAGTCCGTCCTGCGGAGTGTTGAAACAGTAATCGACCAGACGGTCAACCGTTGATGTAGCCACGTGCATACGGGTATCAGATGAAGCATAGTAAATGAACACCTTTCCATCCTCATCGGCAATCCAGCCGTTGGCAAAAAGGACATTCATCACATCACCGATATATTCCTCACCCACAGGCGCCATGAAATAACCGCCGGGCGATGCTATCTTCTTCCAAGGCTCTTCAAGCGATGACATGTAGAGATAGAGCACATAACGAAGCCCAGAAGCACAACCGCGCACACCATGAGCCAAGTGAAGCCAGCCACGAGAGGTTTTGATCGGATGAGGACCTTCGCCGTTCTTTACTTCCTTTATGGTATGATAATAACGCTTGTCAATGATGATTTCATCGTTTACTACAGCGTTGGTAATATCGTCGACAAGCCCCCATCCGATGCCACCGCCACTGCCGGTGTCAATAAAACCATCCTGCGGACGGGTATAGAGAGCATATTTTCCGTTGACAAATTCGGGATGGAGCACCACATTGCGCTGCTGTGACTTTGATTTGAGATCCGGGAGACGTTCCCAGTTGATAAGGTCGCGTGTGCGGGCAATGCCACACGCAGCTGTCGCAGCCGACAGGTCTCCGGGTTTGGAATCATCATGGCGTTCAACGCAGAAGAGACCATATACCCATCCGTCTTCATGGTGCGTCAGACGCATGTCATAGACATTGACAGCCGGATCATCAGTGTCGGGCATAGTGACAGGATGCGGCCAGAAACGGAAGTTGTCAATGCCGTTAGGACTTTCGGCAACGGCAAAAAACGATTTTCGGTCACTGCCTTCGACACGCACCATCAAAACGTATTTTCCATTCCATTTTATCGCGCCTGAGTTAAGAGTTGCGTTACACCCGATGCGCTCCATGAAATAGGGGTTTGTTTCAGGATTAAAGTCATATTTCCAATATGGCGGAACCATCTCTGCGGTGATAACCGGGTTAACGTAACGTTCGTAGACACCATTACCTTCGATTGGAGTATTAGGACGTGTCACTAAAGCTTCGTAGCGAGAGACGATAAGATTTTTACGATGATTGAATATATCCATTTATTCAAGTATTAAGGGGCTATTTTAAGTATCAAGTATAAAGTTTTGAGTATTAAGTACAAAGTTTTGAGTATTAAGTACAAAGTTTTAAGGGGAAAGATTATAGGCAATGCTATTTGACGAAAATGGCATTGGATGTTTCTGCAAATTTCCTGAAATCCGCTTCTGACTCGTGTCCCGGGTATGGAACATAGAAATGCTGAGGCTTCTCGCTTTCAATAGCATTGCGCCATACGCAGATATATGCTAAAGGCAAATCTTTTATGGCAGGGAGCAGTACGGTCGTATACCAGTCGCTGTCACCAAGACCTTCAAGTCCGGTTTCGGTAAACGCGGCAATCTTGCCCCTCTTCTTCGCCTCTTCAATTACATAGGGCAACTGTGAGCGGACACGGGAAGCATATTCCTCCGCGCCATTTTCGGCATCGAACTGATAGATATCCGTGCCGAGAATATCGACATACTCATCACCGGGATAAGTCGAGAAATACTGTTCGCGTGTCAGATCCTTGTCGGGAGAATATGCCCACACGACATTATCCACACCGATTGAATCAAACACCTGACGTGTGCGGTGCCAAAGATTTTTATACTGCTCCGGCGAGCCGTATCGGCACTTAGAATTATACGGTATTGCCCAAAACAAAAAATCCGGACGCTTTTTGGCAAGCGCCCGGATTTTCAACAAGTTCAGCGGTTATCGTGGATAACTTTGCCCTTTTGCACCACGGCAAGGATGTTCAGGTCATCATCGGCCAGAACCACGTTGCCATAGCGCCCGGCGGCCAAAGAGCCATAATCAGCATCAACGCCAATGCTCCGGGCCGGGTTTTCGGTCGCGGCGCGCACCGCGCTTTCCAGCGGAACGCCCATCTCGCACACAGCACGGCGCATGCAGTCATACAGGCAGGTAGCGCTGCCGGCGATGGTATCGGGGTGCTCGGTCAGGGTGGCGCGGGGGCCGCGCACCGTAACGGCCTGGCCGCCCAGGCTATAAGCGCCGTCCGGCAGCCCGCAGGCCATCATGCTGTCTGCAATCAGGATCACATGGTCATCCCCGAAGGTGTTAAAGGTAAAGCGCACCACAGCGGGGTGAATGTGAACATTATCGGTGATCAGCTCCACATCGGCACCGTCTTCCAGCGCGGCAATAATGGGGCCGGGGGCGCGGTGGGTGATGCCGGGCATGGCGTTATACAGGTGGGTCATGTGGCTGGCACCGGCGGCAAACGCAGCCTTGGCGGTATCATAATCCGTGCAGGTGTGGGCAATCGAGATGCACACCTCGTTGTGGCAGTCACGGATAAAATCCAGATTGCCGGGTTCTTCCGGGGCAACGTCCACCAGCTTGATCAACCCGCCGCTGCGTGCCTGCAGCCGGCGGAACATGGCGGCATCGGCCCCCTGCACATACTTGGGGTTCTGTGCGCCGATCTTTTTGGGGCTGATGTAGGGGCCTTCCATGTTGATGCCGACCAGGTCAGCACCCTGACCGTTCTTGTGGGCGGCGGCCACATCCATAATGCCGTTCAAAATCTCCTCGCTGAACGTCATGGTGGCGGGGCAGATGGCCAACACGCCTTTGCTGGCCTCAAAATCGGCAATGGCCTGCAAACCGGTTTCATCGGCATCGCAGAAATCATGCCCGACAGCACCGTGGAAATGAATATCCACCAAACCGGGCAGAGCATAGGCACCGTTGGCATCCAGAACTTCCTCGCCCTCCAGCGGGGGCGCACCAAAGGCAATGCGGCCATCCCGGATGGTCAGATCCCCTGTTTTGAAGGTATGTTCCGGCGTATAGATTCTTGCATTTTTGATAATCATTGAGAAATTCCCTCTTATCAGTTATGCAGTAAGGGCTTGAGCGATACGCTTAGTCCAGCTTGGAAGCAGCTTCGGCATCCAGCACCAGGGTGAAATCCGGGTGCATCTGCAGGATGGAAGCGGGAACTTCCGGCGTGACGGGGCCGAAGAAAGCTTTCTTAATGATGTCAGCCTTGCCAACGCCGTTGGCAACCATCAGAACCTTGCGGGCCTGCATGATGGTTTTGATGCCCATGGTGTAGGCTTCTTTCGGGACCAGATCTTCGTTGTTGTCAAAGAAGCGCTTGTTGGCCTCAATGGTCTCTTTGGTCAGGTGGACACAGTGGGTGCCAAGCTCAAAAGCGGCACCCGGCTCGTTAAAGCCAATGTGGCCATCGTGGCCAATGCCCAGCAGCTGCAGATCCACGCCGCCCAGATGCTGGATGATTTCATCATAGTGGGAGCACTCGGCAGCAGCATCCATGTTGGTGCCGGCAGGCATATGGATGGCTTCGGGGCGGATGTTGACCAGGTCAAACAGGTTACGGTGCATGAAGGACCAGTAGCTTTCGGGATGCTCGCGGGGCAGACCGCGGTATTCGTCCAAGTTGACGGTGTTTACTTCCGCAAAATCAAGGTCGCCCTTGTTGTACCATTCAACCAGCTGTTTGTAGGTGCCAACGGGGGTGCCGCCGGTTGCCAGGCCCAGCACGCAGTTGGGCTTCATGATGACCTGTGCCGAGATGATATTGGCCGCTTTGCGGGACATATCATAATAATCTTTTGCACGAATAATTTTCATGGGGAACATCTCCTTATTCTTTTTTTGTGCGCGGACAGCCATTACCTATAGTATAGCACAAACACCGCAAAGAAACTAGAGATTGTAGAAAAAAGAGAGAAAAAACAAAGAAATATTTTAGGAAAATATAACAAAAAATCCTGGCTCCGGAAGCCGGAACCAGGATGGGGAACGCTGCCTTACAACAGCTTTTGCAGTTCTTCGTAAACAAAGCGGACCTGCGTGCCAAGAATGACCTGGCAGGCCATGGGGGTGGAGCGGATCACACCGGAAGCCCCGGCGGATTTGAGTGCCTTTTCGTCCACCTTAGCGCCGTCTTTCAGCTGGAAGCGCAGCCGTGTGGCGCAGCAGCTGGCTTTTTGCACATTGGCCTTACCGCCCAGCGCAGCCAGAATGTTGGCGGCGATGCCGGCATGGTCAAGGTCGGCTTTTACCACACCCTCGTTTTCCGCCTCTTTCTTTTTTTGCAGCGCGGCCTTGCTGGTGGAGCGCGCCACAAAGAAGCAGATAACCGCGGCCACAGCCAGCAGCACGGGGATCACGATCCAAACCTTGGGGGCGGCGGGGGCCAGGGCAACGCCGCCGGCAATCACGGCGGCGCACAAAATCAGGGCCAGCACCAAAAAAGCAGGCGACCGGCAGATGCGTTGGAATGAGTTCATGTTACAAAGTACCTCCTTGGGTAGTGTATTTTTGCCGCTGCGGCAAACCCGCAGGAGGCATTTATAGTTCTGATTTTAACATAATCAAGCAAGAAAAGAAAGAGTTAAACGCCAGCTTTTGCCCACCAAAACAAAAAAGCCGCAGGCAGGGCCATGGCGGCCAGCCTGCGGCGTGGAACAAAGGAACCAGAACCCTTGCCCTTGCTGTTACTTAAATTACAGCATCTTCTTCAGTTCATCGAACACGAACTGAACCTGAGGCCCGATGACAACCTGGCAGGAAGTCTTGGACGGGCGGATGACACCGGCAGCACCGGCAGCCTTGACAGCCTTTTCATTCACAGCGGAAGAATCTTTCACTTCAAGGCGCAGGCGGGTTGCGCAGTAGTCAGCACCGGTAATGTTCTCCTTGCCGCCGACAGCAGCCAGAACACCGGTAGCAATCGCAGTGTAGTTGTTGTTGGAAAGCTTGATGTTCTTTTCGCTTTCTTCCACATCGTCGTCCTCACGGCCGGGGGTCTTGAGGTCAAACTTGGTGATAGCGAAGTAGAAGACAAAGTAGAACACAAGAAAAGCGGCAATGCCCAGAGGAATGATCATCCAAGTCTTGGCAGCTGCGGGCAGGGAAGCGGAGAAAACCAGGTCCGTTGCGCCTGCGGAGAAGCAGAAGCCAGCGCGGAAACCGGAGTAGTAGGTGATGATGGTGAAAATGCCGTACAGAGCAGCATAAACAACATACAGGGGGAAGCACAGGAACATGAAGCCGAACTCAAACGGCTCGGTAACGCCGCAGACGAAAGCGCAGATGGCGGCGGAAACAACCAGACCGATAGCAGCCTTCTTGTTCTTGGCGGTGCGGACCATAGCCAGTGCAGCGCCGGGGATACCGAACATCATGCAGGGGAAGAAGCCGGACATGTACATGCCAAGGTCCCAGCCCACGTCAGCGCTGGTCTCGCCAGCCCAGAAGTGTTTCAGGTCGCCCAGGCCGATGGTGTCAAACCAGAACACGTTGTTCAAAGCGTGGTGCAGGCCGGTGGGGATGAGCAGACGGTTCAGGAAAGCATAGATACCTGCGCCGATGCCGTCCATAGTAGCAATGCCGTTGCCCAGAGCAACCAGAATGCCGAAGATAACGGGCCAGACGAACAGCAGGATGACGGAAACCACGATGGAAACCAGGGCGGTCATGATAGCAACGCTGCGCTTGCCGCTGAAGAATGCCAGCCAGTCAGGCAGCTTGGTGCCCTTGAACTTGTTGTAGCAGGTGGCGCCGATGACAGCAGCTAGGATGCCGATGAAGGAGTTGCCGGCGATCTTGCTGAAAGCAATGTAATCAACGGTGCCTTCTTCCAGGGTACGAACAGCGCCCACAACGCCGGGGCTGAGCAGCTGCTGCATCATCAAAAAGCTGACCAGACCAGCCAGACCGGCGGTGCCGTCATGGTCGTCTGCCAGGCCGACAGCTGCGCCGATGGCGAACAGCCAAGCCATGTTATCAATCAGAGCGCCGCCGGCCTTGACCAGCAGGAAGCCGATCGTGTAAGCAACACCGGTAGTAGAACCTTCAGCACCCATAACGGCGGGAGCCAGAGCGTAGCCAATACCCATCAGAATACCACAGACGGGCAGCGCGGCAACGGGCAGCATCAACGCCTTGCCGAGCTTTTGCAGCCATTTCATCATAAGATACATTCCTCCTAATACGGACGTATTTTGCCGGGGTGAAGCTAATGCCCCCGGTGGGGATTGCAAAACCGCTCTGGTTAGCAAAATTCCCGTTCATGCAGTGGTAAATAGGAACATTGTTTGCGGTGTAACAATCTGTTAAATCTATCTTAACATATTTTCAATAAATTGCAAATGTATTTTGTCAAAATAGCACAATGCCGAAAAAACAAAGGTGACTTTGGTTATATTGCTAAAAATATAACGCATTTTGACCGAAACTTGAAAGAAAGACAGGTGCCCCGGCGCTTTAACGAAACAAAGAGATAGATAAAGATAACATAAAGTGAGCGTTTTTTGCTAAAATATTGCAACAAAAATACATTTGAAAAAACTGTACAAAAACGCATTTCTGTAATAGTTAGCAGCTGAAACGGGCAGCTGCTGGTGCAGGGCAAAAAACGTGCGGTGCGGGGCGGAAAATGTGATGTCTGCCATGGTAAAACTTTTGTGCAGCAGGTACGGGCAAATCAAGAAAAAAGGAAATAAAAAATCCTGGGACGCCGTAAAAACGGCACCCCAGGCAAACGGAGTTGAAAATGGCAAAATCAGTTGTTGGCGCTGAACAGCTGGGGCGCAGCCTTGTACAGCAGCACCACGGCAATGGTGGTCATAATACCTTCCGGCAGCATGTAGGAGCCGTTGTAAGTCAGGCTGTAGATCCACGCAGGCAGACCATCGCTCAGGTTGCCCCAGATCAGCACGCCGGACAAAAAGCTGCACAGGAAACGCAGCACGCACACGGCGGCGGAGCCCACGGCCACGCCGACCAGCTTGTTTTTGAACGGCTTGGCAAACACGCAGGCAAGCCCCAGAAAGGAGAAGGCCAGCACATAATCCAGCAGGATCATGCCCACCAAAGGCAGCAGGCCGGGCGCCGGGGGCGCATAAAAGCCCAGCAGCATCTGCAGCAGGCTGTTCACAAAGCCGGTGAACAGGCCCCACTTGACCCCGTGGCGGAAGGATACCAGAATGAACGGCACCATGCTGAACAGCGTGATGGAGCCGCCGTTGGGCAGCTCATAGATTTTGATGTTGGCCAGGATGGTGCCCAGCGCAATCATCAGGGCGCATTCTACCATAATGCGCGTTTTGGTGTAAGAGGATGACATATACATACCACTCCTGAAAAATAGTACATAAAAACAAGAAAAGCGCCCGCAGGTACAGCGGGCGCCGAAAGCGTTGTGAGCAGTATATAACCACAGCAAAACTTCCTACGCCGGCATTACCCGGATCAGGTATAGGGTGCTCAAAACACAGTTGCTTTGATCTCAGCCGGAGATGCCCTCCAGCGCCCCTGTTCTTATGTCCGGTTCCCAGTATAGCAGGAAATGCCGATTTGTCAAGGCGGAAAACTACTCGATCTGCCAAATTCCGCCGCTTAACGGTGCAAGGTCCAGCGCCAGCCATCCGTTGGCAATGGGGCGGGGAGCATTATCCACCCAGCCCGCGGCAAACAGCGGCAGGGCACAGCTGCCCCAGCCCGGCTTTAGCCCAAACCCCTGTACAGCCTGTGTGCCGGTGTTCAGGGCGCACAAAAGTGTTTCACAGCCGGCCTGCAACGTAAAGCCCAGCACGCCGGTGCTTGCATCCTGCGCGGTCCAGGCAAAGCTTTGGGGCGCATACAGCGCCGGGTGTGCCAGGCAGAAAGCATTCAGCGCCTTACTGTAATCAGCCAGGGCGCGGTGCCCGGCGTCCGCCAGCATAGCCCAGTTCGGCTCCCGGCCATCGGTAAAGGCATCCGGCTGGCCGAACTCCACCCCCGCAAACAGCAGGCTTTTGCCGGGGCGGGCGGCCTGTAATAACAGCAGCAGCCGCATCTGGGCCAGCTTTTCTTCTACATTGCCATACAGGCGGGTGAAAATGCTGGCGGGGTGGTTTTCATCGTGGCTCAGCGCGTTGATGCCCTGCACCGTGCCAAAGGGGCCAAAGCTGCCGCACAACTGCCGGAACAGAGCGCTGCGCCCGCCGAACGGCGCGGCAAAATAGGCCAGCGTATCCTGTGTCCAGCCGATCTCCCACACATAGTCAAAGCCCAGCCCGCCGCTGGCGGTATCGGAGGTGGCGTTCATGGAACCGGCGCTGTCCTCTGCCACCAGCATGCAGCCGGGGAACCGCGCGTGCAGCCCGGCTGTCAGCGTTTTGAAAAACTCTGCTGCCTGCCAGCCGTTGGGGCAGTGGTACAGCGCGTTGCCGATGGCATCCACCCGCAGGCCGTCGCACCGGCACACCTGCAGCCAGAACGCCGCCGAACTGAGCAGAAAGCTGCGCACCGGCGGGCTGGCCAGATCAAAGTTCAGGCTGCCCCAGTCGCTGGGGCCGGATTCAAATAAAGGCGCACCGTCAAAACAGGCCAGGCGGTCGGCATCCGGCGCAAAATGGACCGGCACAAAATCCATCAGCACGGCAATGCCTGCGGCGTGCAGGGCATCCACCAGCGCGGCAAAGCCTGCAAACCCGCCAATGCGCTGGGTGGGAGCAAAATACCCGCACCCCTGGTAGCCCCAGCTGCCGTCAAACGGGTATTCTGCCAGCGGCAAAAACTCCACATGGGTGTAGTGGTGCTCCACAAGATAGGGTACCAGACTTTTTGCCAGCTCCGGCCCGGTGTAATAGCGGCCGTCCCAATGGCGGTGCCAGCTGGCGGCGTGCAGTTCGTAAATCAGAACGGGAGCATCCCGGCGGGCACCGCGCAGCAAGGGAGCGGCGAACGGGTAATTCGGCTCCGCCAGGCGGGAAGCCGTGCCGGGCAGAGCTTCAAACGCAAAGGCAAACGGGTCTGCCCGCAGCTGCCAGCTGCCGTCCGGCCCCTGAATGTTATACTTGTACAGCTGCCCAAGCTGCGCCTGGGGCACCCGCCCGCGCCACAGGCCGTCCTCACAAAAGGTGAGCTCGGCGGCGGAATAGAGATCCCAGCCGTTCCAGTCACCCAGCAGCTGCACGCGGCGGGCGTGCGGCGCCCACAGGGTAAACAGCCAGCCGCGCCCCGGCCCCGCCGGGTGGGAACCCAGCAGGCGGTAAGCGTCAAAGCTGATGCCGCAGAAAAACTCTTCCACATCCGGCCGCATCGCTCTGCCCCCTTACCCTGCAAAATTGAACGTGTGTTAAATAAACTTATTATAACATAGGCACGGCCCTTGCGCAAACAGGGGGCGGCCCGTATAATAAAATGGTGTGTCTGAAACGTCGAAAATATCGTCTATTTCTACAAATATGGCGGGATTTTGTGTTAAGGCAGTACCGCATAATTCCCGCCTTACGGCTTAAGCACCGCTCCGGCGGCTGCGGAACGGCATCTGCGTTGCCAAAATGCTCGATAATACATCCAGTATTATCTGCGCTTT
>OLOD01001205.1_pt1 | contig 17152 bp, 13 predicted proteins | sample 1671921 | NCBI WGS metagenome assembly OLOD01 (sample SAMEA3136626, study PRJEB25190) | human gut metagenome | biome: human gut; feature: human-associated habitat; material: faeces | place: Austria | collected 2013
CGCGCTACTTCGGACGGAGTCATGAACCGGTTGCCGGCGTCTATGCAGGCGAGAATCATCGTACGCCAGAATTCGAAGACGCCTGTAGCGTCAGACTGGCGTTCCCCCAGCGTTTCATAGTCCATGGACAGGGTAGTGACGCTTCCCTGCTGGTGCGTCAGCCAATCCGCGAAAGTGGTGGGGGAAAGCGGGTATTCCGACCATTCCGGATCAGTCCGCATGATTGCCAGGTCATTGGAGAGTTCCCGGTTGCGGAAGATAGTGGTGGTGTTATACACCCACGGAGCCAGGAAGACTTCATTGCTGGTGAATCCCTTGAGCATGGCCGGGTTGCCGTCCGCCATGATGCCCTTGAAGCCGAGCGTTTCCGCCTGCGCCGCAATGGCGTTGGAGTACAGCATGCCGGTATTCATCAGCACATCCGTTTCCTGATGGAAGAGTTTTTTGAGAAGTTCCCGGTGTTCTTCAATCTGTTCGGCAAATTCCTGAGGGGAGTAAACGGATGCCAGGGAATTGTAATAAGGCATTGCCAGAAAGTCCACACAGCCGGTTTCCGCCAGATCCTTGAATGCGGCAATCAGGTCCGGCCTGTGGTACAGGGCCTGTTCCAGAATGACTCCGCTGAGCGCCAGCCCAAAGCGGAATTTGCCCCCGGTGAGTTCAATAAGCTGTTTCATCAGCCGGGTTGCCGGGAAATAACAGCGTTCCGCCACTGTGCTAAGCACGCGGGCATTCAGATCATCATCTTCATAAAAGGCATGTTCTCCAATTTTGAAGAAGTCATAATGAATCAGCCGGTTGGGCTGATGCGCAACGAAAGTGAGGGAAATGTTGCTCATGGACGGGGTGAAGAAGGCTGAGAGTTATGGAGTAGGGTAAAAAGGCGTTTTTAGCGGTTCAGCACATGTTCATAGACCCGGATAACCTTGTCTGCGGCGGCATCCCAGGTGGAGGCCTTGATGTCCTCCGTGCTCTGTTCCACTACTTTCCGGTACAATTCCTCATCCGTGCAGAGATGGACGATATGTTCCGCCATCTTGTTGACGTCCCAGAAATCCGCTTTCAGGGCTCCCTTCATAACTTCCGCCACGCCGGACTGCTTGGAAATCACTGCGGGAATGTTGAATTGGGCCGCCTCCAGCGCAGAAAGGCCGAAGGGCTCCGATACGGAAGGCATGCAGTAGATGTCCGTGATGGAGAGGAGTTCATTGACTTTGTCCTTGTTCAGGAAGCCGGTGAAGTGGAATTTGTCGCCCACGCCCTTGAAGGCTCCGGATTCGATCAACTGGCGGAGTTTTTCTCCCGTACCGGCCATGACGAAGCGTACGTCGTCCGTCTGTTCCAGAACCTTGGCGGCAATCTGAAGGAAGAATCCCGGGCCTTTCTGAGCCGTCAGGCGGCCCAGGAAGAGGACGAGTTTTTCCGGGAATTTTTTCTTCCCTTTGAAGACTTTGACCGGATCCGCTCCGTTGTGAATGGGAAATATCTTATGGGGGTCGATGGCATAGTGCCCGCTGGCGATGGTTCCCGTGTATTTACTGACCGGGATAACGGCATCCGCCTGTTCCATGCCGAATTTTTCAATGTCGTAAATCCAGCCGCGGGCATCCGCTCCGGCACGGTCAAACTGGGAAGCGTGCAGATGCACCACCAGGGGCTTGCCCGTGGCTTTTTTCACTTCCACGCCAGCCAGATAGGTCATCCAGTCATGGGCGTGGATAATGTCAAAATCCTGCTGAAGGGCGACTTTTACCGCTATTTTTGAGAATTGAATGACTTTCAGGGCCAGGTCTCCGGCGTAAAGGTCTTCCTTGTTCCTGAACAGCTGAAGGTCGGCTTCATGCGTTTTGGAGAAGGTGATGCGGCCTTCCTTGGTGAACTGCACCACGCCGGATTCTCCTTCCACGGTGGTGTAGGGGTCCAGTTCAATGGGCGCGCGCTCCACCAGGGCAAAGCTGTCATAGGAATATTTCCGGTCCACTTGCTCCACTTCCCGATAGGAGACGTTATTGAGACCGGTGAGCTGAAATCCGTCAAAAAGGACGGAAGGGTCGGCCTTGGGAACGATCACCCTTAAATCCACTTTTTTTGCCAGCGCCTTGGAAAGACCCAGGCAGGCAATGCCCAACCCCCCGTTGACCAGGGGCGGGAATTCCCATCCTAATGTAAGAACTCGAATTGTGCTCATCGGTTGATGTGGTTTGTCGGTGCCGGGAAGGATACGGACTCGTGCCGTGTTGTACACCAACGCAATAAAACCAGATTTTTCATGTTCGGTCTAGATTAATATGAATAATTTTACTCTAATAATGAAAAGAAAAGTGCTGCTTTAGTTCAATCTTGCGTTCGTCATGAAATTGATTTAGTCTGGACTGAACGCTTTTGATCTTCTTTTCCGTCCGGCTTCAATGTGCTCCGTTTCCAACATCCCTGAAAGACGAAAAACACCTCCTCTCCGGGGAAGTCTCGTCAAATGGGAGTACACGAATACGGTTTCCAAAATAACTCTCAGCGTGTGTCTTGCTGATGCCGGTATTGTCCGCGTAACGTATTTCCCCGGAGCGGTGCCGGAAGACGAGCCGAGTTATGCCGTAAGCCCCGGATATTCCGCGCCGGGAGCGGAAATCCGCGAGTATGATGAGGACGGGGTTCATGTCGTTGAGACGTCCCTGCTCCGCATCCGCATTCGCACGGAGGAGCAAAAGGTGGATTTTTACGATGTTGCCACGGATGAGCCCCTGCTGACGGATGAGGGCGGATTCGGCCGGGAGAGCAAGGACTGGACTGGAGACGCCCGGGTATGGATACGGAAAAATCTCCAGGAAACGGAGCATTTTTTCGGGCTTGGGGACAAGCCGTGCGCCTTGAACCTGAGGGGCAAGTATTTCTCCATGTGGGGAGCGGACCATTATGATTTCCATGAGGAATCGGATCCCCTTTACAAAAGTATTCCCTTTTTCCTCAGTTTGCGGGAAAGGAAAGCGTACGGCCTGTTGTTTGACAACACGTGCCGTTCGTATTTCGACTTCGGAGCTACGGATGAAAAGGTTCTTTCCTTCGGGTCCTTCGGGGGCCTGATGAATTATTATTTCATTTACGACAACACTCCTCTGGACATCATCTCCGCTTATACGCGCCTTACCGGTACGCCTGAATTGCCGCCTTTGTGGGCGCTGGGGTACCACCAGTCCAAGTGGAGCTATTATCCGGACAAGGCCGTATACAATCTGGTGGAGCGTTTCCGGGGCCTGGGCATTCCGTGCGATGCCGTGCATCTGGACCATCATTACATGGAACGGAAGGAGGGATTTACCTGGGACAAACAGAATTTTCCCGACGCGGAAGGAATGGTCCGCGCCCTGGAGAAGGACGGTGTGAAGACGGTTCTGATTGTCAATCCCGGCGTGAAGGTCAACCCCGCCAATCCGGTCTGGAAAGAGGGGATGGAACGCAATTATTTCTGCCGCCGGTCGGAAGGCAATTTATTGTCGGAAGAAGTCTGGCCGGGACTTTGCAATTTCCCGGATTTTACGGCCCCCGCCGTACGCGGCTGGTGGGCGGATCTGTTCAGCAGGGATATTGGGAAAATTGGCGTGCGCGGCCTCTGGAACGACATGAACGAACCTGTCGTTTTTCCGGACCGCACTTTCCCGATGGATACGCGGCATGAATATGACGGCATGCCCTGTTCCCATGAAAAGGCCCATAATATTTACGGGCAGTGCATGGCGGAAGCCTCCTGGCTGGGCATGAAGCGTCACGCTCCGGACCGGCGTCCCTTCCTGCTGTCCCGATCCGGTTTTGCCGGATTGCAGCGCTTTGCCGCCACATGGACAGGGGACAACCGGTCCAGCTGGGAACATTTGAAGCTGGCCAATTTCCAGTGCCAGCGGCTTGCGGCTTCCGGCATTTCCTTTGCGGGAGCGGATGCTGGGGGATTCATGGGGCATCCCACGCCGGAATTGTTTTGCCGCTGGATGCAGATGGCTTCTTTCCACGGTTTTTTCCGCAATCATTCCTCCGGGGAGTTCGGCGGTCAGGAGCCATGGGTTTTTGGGCAGGAAGTCACCTCTTACGTGAAAGCCGCTATAGAGGGCCGCTACCGCCTGCTTCCCTATATCTACACGCAGTTCCGCCGGTACGCGGAGACGGGCATGCCCGTGCTGCGCTCCCTGGCCCTGCAATGTTTTACCAACAAGGACACCTACTGGCGGGGGGCGGAGTATTTCTTCGGAGACCATCTGTACGTCATTCCCATTCATGAGCCGCAGGAAGGCGGGCGGTTTCTCTACATTCCGGAGGGCGTCTGGTATTCCTACCACACGGACAGCCTGATGGAGGACACAGGAAAGGATGTATGGGTGAAGTGCCCCCTTTCTTTCCTGCCCGTGTATGTCCGCGGAGGGGCGGTAATTCCCCATTGGCCGGTACAGCAATACGTGGGAGAACTGCCTCGGCCGCCGCTGACGCTGGATGTATGGTGGGCGCCGGAAGGGGAGGTGGCCTCCCATTTGTATGAAGATGCAGGGGACGGATATGCATACCGGAACGGAGAATGCGCCGTGCATGAGTTCCTTTACCGCGGCGGCTCCAATTCCCTGGAGCTGGATTGGAACTGCGAAGGGGATCCCTGTGCGTTCCATGAGTCCGCAGAGGTGGTTTTGCACGGTTTGCCTGCGGGTATTTCCGTCAGTGCATGCATGGACGGCGTGCCGTGCTGCGGCGTGATGAGGGAAGGAAGGGTGTGGAAAATACCGGTGAAGGATAAATTTGACACGCTTTCCGTCTGCTGGCCGGAGGAATAATGTTCTTCCATTAAGGGATGAGGCGTCTGGAGGAACTGTCATGGAAGGTGGAAACTGCGCCTGACCGTATCCCTCTTCAGTTTCAGTTCCCGCCATTCATGCGTCAGGGTGGAGGAGGCCACTACGCCGCCCCCGGTACAGAGTGCGAGCTTCTGCCCCTGCCAGTACAGGGAGCGGATGCCTACCAGGCAGAAAAAGTCTCCATTTTCCAGAAACCCGAACGGGGCGCCGAAGTGAAGCGGACAGCGGAGACGTGAACGCCAGTCGTCCAGCTGGGAGAGCGTGTTTTCCGTGCGGGGCTGGGAACCCAGGGCGGGGGTGGGGTGGAGCAGCCGTATCCAGTGGGCCGGAGTATGCTGTTCGTCCGATTCCAGTGTGAGGTAAGTGACGAAGTGGATCAGGGTGCCCAGGTTCAGCACGCTGCGTGCCGTTCTGGTGACGCTGCCGTAGGGGGACAGGCGGGAAAGAATGCTGCCCGCCACGATTTCATGCTCGCGGATTTCCTTGTCGTCGTTGATGAAAACCCCTTCATCCTCCGGACGGGCCGTTCCTGCCAGGGCCATTGTCTCCAGGCGGCGGCCCTGCTGGTGGAACAGTGTTTCCGGAGTGATTCCGCAGAATCCTTCCTGTTCCGTCCACCAGGCGTAGGGATAATGGGACGGAGAGCTGCTGATGGCCCGCAGGATGAGTTCCCGGGGTGTGTGGGGGAGCAGCATTTCCCCGAACTGGGGGATCGCCGGAACGCTTTTCATCAATTGCCCGGCAGCGATTTGCTCCATCATTTCCGCAAAAACCTGCGCGTATGCGTCCGGAGACGGTTCCGCCCACCGGATTTCCGGAGCAGGCGGGGGAGGATTTCCCTCCGCCGGGAGAGCATGAAGGGCTGCCGGTATTTTCCATGGCCGCGGGTCGTCCAGCCGGAATGTATCAATATAAAAGGCGGGGCCGGAATCCGGCGGTTCCGCTGATTCCCGGAAAGGCCCGGTTCCGAGAAGAAGGCCGCGGGAAGGGTGCTTGATCAGGGCTCCGGAAGTCAGCGTTTTTATGTCCATGCGCAATTCATGTTAAAATGCCGCCGCCGGGAATTCCAGCTATTTGAATGTTTGTGAAGTGCGGAAGAAACGGGAATGACGGTTCAGTGGGCGCCTCCGTTTTTCCAGAATGTCCCATGGATGGCATGGACCTGAAAAAGGGCATTCCCCTTCGTCCCTGACGCTTTTTCCTCCTCCGTTGAAAAAGCAGGGGATGACGGCCTTTCCCTGCCCGGAGCCTGTAACGGAGAGGAACTCCGCCCCTGTTTCCTGGTGCCGTGCGCCATGTCACGTGCGTTCCCCTTTTGAATTGACGGGGAAAAGCACTCAAGTAAGCTTTAAAGAGCTTCCGACCCTATGCAGATAATGAACAGACCAGCACCATCAGCCCCCACCGCCGATATTCCGGTAGAGGCCATGCTGGCAGAGGTGCGGAAGCCGCTGGGACCCGTTTGGTGGAGCGTGTTTCTCGCCAGCGCATTGCTGGCGGCGTGGGGCATAGGGTGGAGTTCCTGGCGCATTGCCGCAGAGGGTGTGGGCGTGCTGGGGGTGAATAATAACGTGGTGTGGGGGCTGGACATCGTGCATTTTGTTTTCTGGATAGGCCTGGGGCATGCGGGCACCCTGATTTCCGCCGTCCTGCTGCTGACGCGCCAGTCATGGAGAAGCCCGATTGCGCGCGGAGCGGAACAGATGACCCTGTGCGCGGTTATCTGCGCCGCCGTTTTCCCTGTGGTGCACGTAGGGCGTGTCTGGATGGCGTGGATGGCTTCCCCGTTGCCGGAAGTGAGCGGAATTTGGCCGGACATGGCCTCTCCTTTGATGTGGGATGTCATGGCTGTCAGCACCTATTTTCTTCTTTCCCTGTTGTACTGGTATATCGGCCTGGTGCCGGATTTCGCGTTGCTGAGGGATTGCTGCAAGGGGCGTCTGAGGCGCCGGTACGGGTGGCTGGCGCTGGGCTGGCAGGGAACGGGGCGCCAGTGGCGCGCCTATGAAAAGGCCAGCCTTCTTTTTGCGGTTATTCTGACTCCTCTCGTGGTATCCGTTCATTCCGTGGTGAGTTTCGATTTTTCCGTGACTCAGGTGCCGGGGTGGCACCTGAGCATTTTCCCGCCCTATTTCGTAGGGGGGGCCATCCTCAGCGGCATGGCGATGGTTCAGCTGATTCTGCTGGGGGTGAGACGTCTGATGGCCGGCAGCGGCGTTCGCAGGGCCGTTACTCCGGCCATTCTGGATTTAAGTTCCCGGTTTGTGCTGGCCCTGAGCCTGGTGATGGGAGCCATGTATTTGTGGGAGCATCTGGCAGCCATTCTGAATGGAGGCTCTCCGGAGCCGTTTCCGGGCAGAAATCCTGTGAATGCCGTGTTCCTCATCGTCATGGTTGCCGGGAATGTGGCGCTGCCCCAGTTGTTCTGGTTCCGCTCTCTGCGAACCAACCGCTGGGTGATCGCCGCCGTGGCTCTGGGAGTGCTTGCGGGCATGTGGATGGAACGTTTCTGGATTGTCGTGAATTCCCTGAAGGCATCCCTGCTGGCTGCCAACATCGGAGATTATTTCCCCAGCGTGACGGATTTGGCCATGATGGCCGGGAGCGTGGGGCTGTTTATGGCCCTGTACATGGCGCTGGTGCGTGTGGCTCCATTCTTCTCCCTGTGCGACGTGCGGGAACAGCAATCCCTGAACAAGGAGGGCGGGGCATGAAAAAGCCCGTCATTTCCGGCTGGGTGCTTTCCTTCGGTTCGGAGAAGGCGCTCCTTCAGGCCGTCCGCGTGCTGGTGAAGGAGGAAAATCTGCGCTGGGAGGTTTGCGCACCTTATCCCTGCGCCGCTGTTCGTCTTGCCAACAGGCACGCCGGGAAGGCCGTGGGAGCAGGCGTCCGGCTGTGGGCCGCAGCGGGCGGCGTCTGCGGGTTTCTGGCCGTGGCTCTGTGGCTTTACTGGACGCAGTTCTGTGCGGATCCCCTTGTGACCCAGGGCAGGGTCCAGGGCTGGGACAGCTGGCCCGCATATGTCCCTCCCCTGTTTGAAGGAACTTTGCTGGGGGCCGGATTGCTGACCGCCGCCGGTTTCCTGAAGGGGGCTCTTCTCCCGCAGTGGCACGACTGGGCGTTCGAGTGTGATTTTTTCAGGACGGATGAGCACGGGAACGGTTACTTCATTCTGCTGGAAGGCGGGAGCGAAGGCCATGCCGCCGTTTTGGCTGAAGCCCTGCATCCGGATGCCCGCGAGTACGTTCATGGGAAAGGAGGCCGGGCATGAGAGGAGGCATCACGGCGGTAGCAGCCCTTGTTCTCCTGGGAGCGCTCTGGTTCCTGGCAGGGGACGACGATGGAAGAAATGCCGTTCCCCGTTTGTTTGACAATATGAATGATCGTCCTCTGGCGGATGCCCAGCAGGTGGGGATTTCTTCTGCCGCCCCGGACCGGAAAACGCGTTTGGCGCCTCCCCGCTCCGTGGCGCAGTCCCTGGGCATGAACGGAACGGTCCGAAAACGGGAGGATGACCGGGACTCCTTTGCTGCGGAAGGTTCCTATTTTTCCTCCGGCCGCATGCAGGGCGGAGAGGAGGATTCCATGCCTCTGGAACTGGGCGGCATCTCCCGCAGCCGCGACGTGCTGGCGGAGGGGCGCGCGCTTTATCTGGCGCATTGCGCCGTTTGCCACGGAGAGGACGGAAGCGGACGCGGAAGCATGGCCGCTTATGACACCTATCCGCAAATAGGCCCCTTCCGGGATGAAAAATATGCTTCCTATTCTTCCGGAAAAATGTTCAGGAGCATTCGGTTGGGGCAGGGAAACATGCCCGCTTTCGGAAACATTCTCACGGCGCGGGAAATCTGGTGTCTGGTGGCGTTTATCCGCCATTTGCAAGCGCCGCCGGAAGAACCTGCCGTTCAACAAAAGGAACAACATTCATGAACAGCAATACATCTTCAACAGGCGGGGAACGCCAGGACCGTCCGGGATTCGGCTGGGCCGGGCGTTCCGCTGCCCTTTCCCTGTGGATCATTTCCGTTCTATTATGGTGCGTGCTGATGCGCCAGTCCTTTACGGCCATGCCCTGGGACGACATGACGGTAGCCGGAGAAAGGTTGCAGGAATTGAGAAGGCCGTTCGCCGCTGCCGGAATGGCCGTAGGGGTCCTTGGCTCCAGCCTCTGTCTGGGGTGCCTGTTCTGGCTCTGCCTGTCTTCACTGACGAGTTCCGGCTGGGGCATTGCGCTGAGAAGGGTGCTGGCGGCGGGGTGCTGGGGGTTTTTACCCGGTGTTTTGGTATTGGCCGGAACGGTCGGCTGCCTGACTACCGTGATTTTTCCGGAAGCAGCCCGCTACTGGGGAGTGGCGGATGTTGCCTCTCCCGGCGTCCAGCCCTTCGGCGTTCTGGATTTGGCTGACTTCTCATGGTGGAACCCGGCATGGCTGTACGTGCGCGTGGGGAGTATTTCGGTGCTTTCCTGGAGCATGGCCCAGGTATGGGAAACGCTGGTTGCGGAAAAAAATGTCTGGCAGCCTTCCTTCCGCCGGGGCTCTGCCGCCTTCTGCATGGTTGTGACGGTGATGATGCTGGGCCTGCTGGGGATGGACATGCTGGGAGGGACGGGAAAGGTCGTTCTTTCCATGTTCCCCGTATACATGATTGCATATGTTCTGCTGGTGTCCCTGGCATTCGCTGTGTTGTCTGCCGTGTTCCTGAGGCGGCTGGACGGAGGGAAGGAGCTGCCTTGGCCCCGCCTGGGCGGCATGCTGACGGCCATGGTTCTGGTGAAAGCCTATATTGTGTATTCTCAGTACATGATTACTTGGTACGCCTCCATTCCGGCTGAAATGTCCTTTTATAACGCAGCCGCTTCCTCCGGCTGGTCCGGAATGTTTGCCGCGGCTCTTGTTCTTCAGCTTCTGCTGCCTTTCCTTATTTTGCTATTCCCCGCGTTGAGACGCCGGCCGTCCGCTTTGGGCTCTGTATGCGCCGGGGTGCTGTTTGGCTCCCTGCTGGAAGCATGCTGGATGTTCGGCCCCAGACTTGGGCTGGACCCGTCCGCATGGAAGGCATGGCTTCCGCTTGTCCTGCTCTTGGGAGGGATGGCCCTGATCTGCTGTTTTTCCTTCCTGGGGGCACTGAGCGTCCGCAGGGTATTTCCCGAATCATGATGAACCGTACCGCCGTCGTTTTTTTTCTGTTTTCCCGCCGTCCGGGCGAGTATCTCCCCCTGTTCTGGCTGGCAGGGGCTTTCGTGCTGGGTTTCCTGTGGTCGCTGGCGTACGCTTCCGGTCTGGTGGCGGAGGAGCCTTTGCCGTGGCCGGCCGGCCGCCTCATGTTCGCATTCTACGGCATGCTGGTGTACGGCTGGGCCCTTCCCGTCCTGTTTTCTTTTGCGGCGGGAAGCAGGAGCCGGTGGATGAAACCCGTAGAATGGCTCTGGCATGCCTGCGTTGCGCTGGGGTTGGCGACTATTGCCGCGGGGAATGGGAGCGGCGTGCTCCTAATGCCTTTTGACTGGTGGGTTTGCCCGGTTTTTGCCTTCCTTGCCGCAGGGGCGGCGTGCGTCGCATGGTTCCGTCCATTTCCGTGGCCTGTACGGCTGTTGTTCAGTTCCTCCGCCGGGTGCGTGGCCGCGGCCCTTTGGGCGTTGGGATATACGCAGGCATTGTCCATGAATGGCCTGCTGGATGTTTCCGCCCTGGGAGGAAGCCTGTCCTGCGGGCTGATGTTTGCCGCCCTGGGAGCGGCGGCGCTCCGCCTGGATATGGCGCAGGGGAGGGCAGCCGGAATTCTGTCCGTCTGGATGGCCCTGGTGCTGGCGGCGGCTCCGGTGATTGGCGGGCTGGGGGGGCTTCAGGGGTTTCCCGTGTCGTGGATGTTGGTGGAGGCCGGAACCGCCTGGTTTTGGTGCGCCGTTCTTCCCGCCGTCCTGGCGGTGGCGCGTTTTTGGATAAAATCCGGTACGAAGACCGGAATATGGGTGAAGACCGGAGTTTCCCTGCTTGCCTTGCTGGCGGCATGGAACGTGTTTGTTGTGGGTGCGCCTGAGCTGATGCAGTTTTCCCTGTCTGCATGGCATGAACCGGAATTATGGATTCTGCTGGGGGCCGGAGTTTTGATGATGGCAGGGGGGAAGGCCCCCGGACATTTCCCTGTGGCATGGCGGCTGTTGGGCGCAGGCGTCTGCGGCGTGCTTCTGGCGTATGCCGTGGGCGTGCTTGCCGCCCTGGATGTCCAGGCTTTTCCTGAGGCCCGTCGCGCGGAGCTGATGAGCGGCTGGGTGGGCATGGCTGCCTGCATCCACGCCGTTGCCATGGCTTTTTGCCTGGCGGGCAGCCTCTGCCTGTGGCGGCCAGCGGGAGCGGAAGACGGAGGCCGGGAGCCTTCCCCTCCGTTTTTGCTGCGTTTCTTCTTCATTTCAGCCGTAGCGGCGGCTTTGGCGCTGGCGACGGCTGCGGCCGTTGTTCTGCATGCTCCGCCTCCGGATTCCATGGAGGTCAGGAGACCCGTTCATGATGCGGAAGGTTCCGGTATTTATGCCGCGGAGGGGTGTGCCCTGTGCCATACCCAGATTATCCGGCGTTCCCTGTCCGGAAAGGACTGGCAGACGGCGATTGACCGCGGCACGGATCCTGATTTCCCCTACCGGGTCAGTGAACCGGAAGACATGGATGCCGAATTCAACAGGGAAGGAGCGCCGCAGGCGGGGGTGGCGGCCATAGGCCCGGACCTGAGCAATGCGGCGGAATGCGCCGCCGGGAGGCTGGAATATGAAGACGCCGTATCCGGCGGCACGCGCCGCGCCGCGCAGGTGCGGGAATGGCTGGCCTTGCATCTTTACAACCCGCGGGAAATGCAGTTCAACAAACCCTGGACCATGTGTCCGGCCATGCCCGGACTGTTTGAGGAACGCCCGGTGGAAGGGAACGCCCCCTCCACGGCTGCCCTGCCTGTCCGGATGGAACGGGGCCGGGAGCTGGTGCCTTCCCCGCGCGGGGAGCGCCTGTTGAACTACCTGGAGTCCCTGCGGAGGGTGGAACCCTCCCTGAAGCGCGACCAAATCCATTCCTTCCCGGCCCTGTCCCATATTCACCCGGATTATGCCGCGCATCCTCCCGCCGTGGACATGGAACGCCTGAAGAAGGCCCGCGCCGCCGCCGTGATGGAAAAGGGCAGGGGCGTGTACCTTTCCAAATGCGCCATCTGCCACGGCAACGACGGCATGGGGGACAAGGTGACCTATCCGCCCTTGGCCGGGTCCGAGTGGCTGAAGGAAAAGCCTGATGCGGAAATCGTCAGGATCATCCTCCAGGGACTGACCGGACCCATCACGGTGAATGGAAAGGAATGGGATTCCACCATGCTGCCGCCCGGCGTCACGGATTCCCGCGACCTGGCGAACCTGCTCACATTCCTGCGCCGCCAGTTCGGCGGGGTGGAGAAGGCGGCCTATACGCCGGAGCAGGTGGACGCCATCCGCCGGGATCTGTGACGGGAGGGCCCCCGATTACAACGTTTCATGCTCCTTGCCCCGGGAACGGAAATGGCTGCAAATGCCATTCTATGAATTTAGATGATACGTCCGCCCTTTCTGCGGACAGAAACGTTGTAATCGGAACAAATGCCAGTGCCGCCAATGGCACGGACAATGTTGTGATAGGTTACCTCTTCCACCAGAGACGACCGGGGTACCGTTGTGGGTTCCACGTTCGTGGGCACCAACTCCGCTGGAACCGCCCTGGGGGATCATATTAAAGTAGGGAATTCCTGCGTTTCCGTAGGTTCCTGGTCCAATACGGACCACTGTCACATGGGGATTGCCCTGGGTTATCAGAGTAATACGTCCAATGAATCGGAGAAGCTCCATACGGCCACGGCCTATTCCTTCTGCGCGGGCATGGGTTCCCGGATCGAGGGGGACCTTCTGCATAGGCATCGGCAGGGGGGGTATGTGGAAGACGGCTGCGGGCACAGCATCGTGCTTGGCGGCTATTCCAGGTCGGAAGTGCCCAGCGACATTGTGATTTCCGGCGGCCACGCGACGGCCACCCGGTGTGGTTCGTTAGTCCGGGCGTCACCAGCGGGGAGATGATGCTGGCCAGACAAGCCCTTTTAGATTTCCACAACTTCCTCTTTCGTGATGGTATTGTAAGCCAGTGTTATCCCTCCGAAGCCGGAACCGGGGGCCGGAGGATTGCCCGGGTCAATGTCCTTTGCCAGCAAATCCAGCGGGTATAATTCCAGTTTGGTGCCGGGGGTGCAGAAAAATACCACGTCGGGATTGTCCCCGGTCTCGTCCGTTTTAAAACCAAGCTTGTCCCGGTAAAATTGCAGGGACTTTTTCATGTCTATGACTCCAAGGCAGATGCCGGTTACTCTGTTCATGTTCTTCTTCATGGAATTGGCGAATAGCCTGTTTTTCTGTTTAATGTTTTGCGCAGCCTCCGCCAGGAAAATGTGTTTTTCCCGGTTTTGTTAACGTCTGGTTTTATGGTGAAAGAAACGGAGCCGTCCGCAGGTAGTTAAGGAACCTTTTCATGAATCTTCCTTCCTCCCGCATTCCCTGGCTGGACAACATCCGTGTTTTTGCCTGTATTCTCGTTATTGCCAGCCACATCGTGGGGCAGTTTTTTGTGTCGCCTCCTTTCACTCCGGACAATGAAACCTTTGCCTGGTCCTCCTTTTATACGGTGCTGGTGCGGGTCTCCATCCCCCTGTTTTTCATGATTTCCGGCGCCCTCCTGCTGCCCGTTCGGGATACGACGGGGCAATTCCTGAAAAAACGCTTCACCCGCGTCCTGTTCCCCTTCCTGCTGTGGTCTGCGTTTTACACTGTTTTTCCGTGGAGCTATGAAACGCTCACGGGGGACAGCTTTCACTCCGTCTTCCCCCTCTCACGGGTCACGCCGGACCTGGAAACCATGGGAACGAACCTGCTGCTGATTCCACTGAAATTCAGCGTGGGCATTCATCTCTGGTACCTCTACGTGCTGATGGGCCTTTACCTCTTCCTGCCAGTCATATCCCCCTGGGTGGAGAAAGCGGGAAAGGCGGCCTTTGCCTACTTCCTGCTACTGTGGGCGCTCACCCTCTTGTTCCCTTATCTCCAGACCATTTTCCCCAGCTATCTGGGAAAATGCCCCTGGAATGAATACGGGGCCCTGCATTCCTTCTCCGGGTACCTGGGCTACATGGTGCTCGGCTGCTTTCTGAGGAAATACCCTGGGAATGCCTCCTTCGCCCGCACGGCCTGCTGGGCCGTTCCGTGTCTGGCCGCGGCCTTTTGGTTTACCCTCCATTTCTACCGGACGTCCACGGCTCAGGCCTGGTCCTCAAGCGGCGACTACATCGGCTTCGCCAGCATTAATGTGGCTCTCATGTCTGTAGCATTATTCGTTCTCTTTCAGTCACTTACCGCATTCAGAGCCGGGTCCGCGCCGCGGCGGTTCCTGGCTGATTTCTCCAGCATGAGTTTCGGCATCTACCTGGTCCACTTTGTGCTGGTGGGAGCCGTTTACCGCCTCTTTGGCATGCTCCATCTGTTGTTCCTTCCGGCTTCTCTTTCCATTCCGCTGCTGACTGCGGCGACGTGCCTGGCAGCCTGGGGAATCATCAAGCTGCTCTCCTTCCTCCCCGGCAGCAGGTACCTGATCGGATAAATTCCGGCATGGAGACAAAAAACTGCCCTCCGCACCGTGTGGCGGGAGGGCAGTCCGGATGGAAAAAGCGGGAAAAACAGGGATCAGCTCAGGGTTTCCACCAGTTTGTCGCCGTAAGCGGAGCAGGTAAGTTCCGTGGAACCGGGAATCATTTCCGCAAGGTCGAACGTAACCGTTTTTTCGGAAATCACCCGGTCAATGGCCTGAATCAGCAGATCGGCGGCTTCCGTCCAGCCCATGTAGCGCAACATCATCTCCGCAGACAGGATGACGGAGCTGGGGTTGGCCTTGTTCAGTCCGGCCAGTTTCGGCCCGGTGCCGTGCGTAGCTTCAAAAATGGAATGCCCCGTCAGGTAGTTGATGTTGCCTCCGGGGGCGATTCCGATGCCGCCGACCTGCGCCGCCAGGGCGTCGGAGATGTAATCCCCGTTCAGATTCAGCGTGGCTACCACGTCGAAGTTTTCCGGATGGAGCAGAATTTCCTGAAGGAAGGCGTCTGCAATGCAGTCCTTGATAACGATACCGTTGGGAAGTTTCAGCCAGGGGCCGTCCCCTATGGGGAGGGCGCCGTATTCCCGCCGTGCGACATCGTACCCCCAGTCACGGAAGCCGCCTTCCGTGAATTTCATGATGTTGCCCTTATGCACCAGCGTGACGCTTTTCCTTCCGTTTTTCACGGCATAGTCAATGGCGGCGCGCACCAGGCGCTCCGTGCCTTCACGGGAAACGGGCTTGATGCCGAAGCCGGAGCTTTCCGGGAAACGAACCTTTTTCATGCGGTCCGGGAAAATGCGGCTCATGGTATCAAAAAACAGCTTGGCATCCTCCGTGCCTTCCTTGAATTCGATTCCGGCGTAGATGTCTTCCGTGTTTTCGCGGAAAACGACCATGTCCACTTTTTCCGGAGCTTTGACGGGAGTTTCAATGCCGTTGAAATAGCGCACGGGACGCAGGCAGACAAACAGATCCAGATCCTGCCGCAGCGTGACGTTCAGGCTACGGATGCCTCCGCCCACCGGAGTGGTGAGGGGGCCTTTGATGCCGATGAGGTACGTGCGGAAAGCTTCCACCGTTTCATTCGGAAGCCAGGTGCCCAGATTGTCAAAAGATTTCTGCCCGGCAAAAACTTCATACCATGCGATGGAACGCCTGCCCTGATAAGCCTTGGCTACGGCTGCGTCAATGACACGGGAGGCCGCCGCCCATATCTCAGGACCAGTTCCATCACCGATGATGAAAGGAATGACGGGCCTGTCCGGAACGCAAAGCCTGCCGTTCTGCATGGTGACGGCTGCACCGTCCGCGGGAGGGGTGAATGTTAAATTGGCCATGACGTGCGTTCCTTTATAGGACGCAGCCCGGTTTGGCAAGATAAAAGAACGGAATGAGGAACTGTGCTTCTGGAGCTTTGCCGGCTCCTGAAGCAACCGGCCTTGAAAATGTTTTCCTCCTGTGCCTCAGAACCAGCGGTCCTTCCCGGAAGGTTCTTCCGGCCGACTGGCTTCTTCCCGGAGGCGTTTGAGGAAATTTTCTTCAGCCTGGTGTTTCAAGCCGCTCTCCATGATATGCTTCCGGGCGTTTTCGTTCAGCTGGTTGACGGCAATGGCGGCATCTTCGGAAGTCAGCCTGTTCCAGATGCCGGCATCATCCTTCACGATTCGCAGTGACCCCTCCACCATCTCACAGGAAATCAGCTTGCCATGAAGGCCCTCTGCCGTAATGGGGCCTTTGTTTCCTGCGGGAATGATAATCCGAAGAGGTTCGGGCCCTTCCAGATTGATGCCCCCGTGGGCGCGGTAGGCCGCTTTCAGAATCAGCGTTTTCCTGCTCCACCACCAGGTGGTGGAGTAACGGTATTCATATTCAAAAGTCCGTTCCACTGTTACCAGGTTGGCCACTTTTTCATCCTTCTGCACAATCAGGGCCACGCCGCCGTGGTTGGAGGAAAAACCCTTATTGATCAGGGTGAGGCCCGCTTCCCTGCCGGCTTCAATCAGTTTTTCCGCTACAGCCATCGGCTTTTCCGCCGGGGCGGTGATGCAGGTGCGCACACCCCAGAACAATACGGCCAGCACACCTATCAGAACGGCACCCCTGGCCAGCGCGACAACGGCGGGGGAATGGAAAAAAGTGGGGGAGGATCCGCTCATGAGATGTTGTGCGTGGCGGAAATTCAGGGTTCCGGGTCTTCATGGGAGCCATGTTCCCTGATGGGGGGCATGAACAGGGCCAGGAAGGTGAAGGCGATGACGGTCAGGTCATCTATCTGTCCTACTCCCGGAATGAAATCCGGAATCAGGTCAATGGGGGAAAAGGCATAAAGAGCCGTCAGAGCCAGGAGGACAAGCTTGCGTCTGGTGAACAGGCGCGGTTCTCCTTCCCGGCTGCGGAAGTAATTGATGGCCCTGAACAGAAGCTGCTGCCTGGAGCCGTTGGGCGGAATGGGAATCTTGTTTTTCATGGAGCTGCAGGGGTGAATTTACCGTCAATGGAAAGGAAACTCTTTTTTATATGACCGGAAGCAGACCCGGAGGCGGGATAACGGGCCCCTTCGTCCTGCCTTGTCCCGGCAGCGGCACGGGAAGGGATTTTTTTGAAGCCGTTTTCTGTAGGCGTCTTTTCATCAGGAAAGCTCTTTCCTTATTGTCTCATGCACTCCCGGCCACGTCCAGAGCA
>OLOD01001211.1_pt1 | contig 17065 bp, 19 predicted proteins | sample 1671921 | NCBI WGS metagenome assembly OLOD01 (sample SAMEA3136626, study PRJEB25190) | human gut metagenome | biome: human gut; feature: human-associated habitat; material: faeces | place: Austria | collected 2013
AATAACATAACTAATCTATCAATACCCATACCCATTCCACCTGTTGGTGGCAAACCATACTCTAAGGCTTCAACATAATCTAAGTCCATTTCTTCTATATCATGTCTACATTGTGTATTTATACACAATATATTAAGGCGCTATATAACAACATTTTTGATTTATTTCTTATGATAACCTGAACAAATAAGAAAAGTGTGGCCAAATTAATGGCCACTACCATTTATCAGTGAATTTTATAATTACTACCATACTTCTTTTCGTAATACCGTTTTTTCTACCGTTCTTCTACCATATTTTTCTTAAAAATACCATTTTACTACCACACTTATTCTATTTGTTTTCCTGCTGTTGAAGATAAAATATCGCCTTTTGACTTTCAATTTCTGCTTTTAGTTCTTCTTTTGTTGGTAAGTATAATTTATATTTTGAAGCAAATAACTGTTCATTGCCATGCATGACAGAGTAACGAGCAATATCATCATCTGTATCTGAGCAAAGGACAATACCTATTGTTGGATTATCACCCTCACTTCGTTTTAACTCATCATACATTCGAATATACATATCCATTTGTCCCACATCTTGATGTGTTATTTTCTCTGTTTTCAAATCAATAAGAACGAAACATTTTAAGATGTAATTATAGAACACAAGATCTATATAATAATCTTGCTTTTCTGTATGAATATGTTGCTGTCTTGCTACAAAAGCATATCCCTTTCCAAGTTCCATTAAGAACTTTTGCAAATTAGAAAGAATACTTTTTTCAAGATCACTTTCTGTAAAATCTGTATCTTGAGAAAATCCTAAAAACTCTGCAACCACTGGATTTTTGATAAACTCTAACTTATCATTTTGATACTTTGATGTGAGTTCTTTCATTTCACTTTCTACAAGTTCCTTTTTTTGAGTATGAAGCATACGATAATAATATTGAGAAGAAATGTTTCTTTGCAAAGTACGAACACTCCATGTTTGTTCTATAGCTTCCTTTTCATACCAATTACGAGCTTCAGAATCTTTAACCTGTAATAAAGTTCTATAATGTGACCACGAAAGTAAAGTACCAGATTGTCGACACACTGTGTCGACAATCTTTGGAAAGGTTTTATAAAATTTTAAACAATGATATAGATTGCTTCTATCATAGCCTTTTCCATATCTTTTTGTTAGTTCTTTAGAAATTTCATTTATTACTTCTACTCCATACTCAGAACGCTCATCTCCACCTAATTCTTCCTCTGCAATTCGATATCCAATGAGCCAATTTCTTTGAACAAGTGCAATATTAACTACCTGATATGCTGCTTTTTGTGAAGATTCAATAATTCCACACATATCATTTAAGATATCATCTGTTTTAATAAAATTATCCATAAAACTATTTTGTACGTTTTTTTCTAATTTATTATTCATGTTCATTGCTCCTTTATATTTTATTTTAAAATTGCAATTTATTATAAATATAATAACACATAAAAGAGATATACGATTCAAAAAGATTATAGTTTTGAAAGATAAAACAATTCCTTCTTTTCTTAGATTTGCTTTTTCCTTTTCTGATAAAAGAAGTAAATCTTTTTGATTAAGAAGAATTTGTCCATGAGTTGCTTCATCAATCGTTGACAAGATATTAACCAGTGTTGTTTTCCCTGAACCAGAGGTTCCCATAATAAATAAAATCTCCCTTTTCTACTTCAAAATTTAATCCATTTAAATCTACCTTTGGATGAATACCATAAGGATTATATACTTTCTTTAAATTTCTAATTTCCATGTAACTCATAATTTTGATTTCTTTTCTATTTTGTCACTTTTTTAAAATATTCTTATATTCATTTTTTAATTCTAATAATTGTTCCTTTATTGTTGGAACATCTTCATTTTTCGTAACTTTTGAAGATTCCATATATTCTTTAATAATATTATTTTGTATTTCTAAATGATATTGCTTTTGCCACTTAGAAAAGTTTTTATTGATAGAATAATAAGCTTCTATATATTCTTTTTTCTCTTCAAAGAGTTTAATAAGTTCCATCGGATCATTGATAGTACAATCCAATGATTTTAAGTATTTAAAGAAACGCACTACTTGGTTATTGTTCATTATTTGAATGGAATAAGTATCGTATATAGTATTAATATCAAGACAAATAAAATATAGATTATATATAATAAAATACTTATCTTTTTCACCTTTTGAACAACATAATGAAATATCAACAGATTGAACATCATCGACATTTATTTCATTTTTCCCATATTTCATCTTTTCCTTAAAATAACTAAAACGAATATAATCTTCCTCTAATTCAATTCCATTGTTACCAATTTCCACTTTTGTTCTTTTTGTATATTCTTTAATTTTTTCTTCTATTTTTTTTATCTTATCTTTTTCATTTTTTAAATAATTTTGTTTAGTATCAAGACAACTTCTTATTGACAGTTTTCCTGAAAGAATAAGCTTTATCTCATCGATAGAAATTTCAAAAGAACGTAACAATAAAATAACTTGAAGGATTTCTATGTCATTTTGAGTATATTGTCGATAATTATTTTTATCCCTTATAGGATTAATCAATCCTTCTTTTTCATAATAAATCAATGCTTGTTTAGTAATACCTAATTGTTCTTCTACATCATGTGTTTTCATAATTAAATCTTCCTTCCTTTGTCTTCATTAAACACTATATGCTAGGAATATAGTCAACATTTTTTTAAGTGAAAGACCATCTTTCTCATGATTGTAACTAAACAAAAAATTTTATTTTTAGATTTTCTTGAAATTACAAACTGTTATCTAATTACTATAAATTTTAATTTATGTGAAAAGTGGTCTTTTATTTTTTTTAATATTAAAATGAAGTTGTCATTAAAAAATTTTTTTCTTTATTAAATAATATCACTTTGATACGAATCATATATATTTTTTATCGAACATACCAAGTAACGTAACTGTCCACATTTTTTATCAAAAAAGTTGGTCATTTTGAGGCCATTTACCCTAATTTTAATGTTTATTTACTTCTTTTAAGCAATAAAAAAAACACATCTAATCAATGATTTTTATACCTAATATAAGTATTATTTTAAGTATATTTATCATTAATAAATGTGTCTTACTTTTATGTATCAAACACAAATTCAAAATCTAAAAAGCGTTGATTTTATCGATGTTTTATTTGTTTCTTGGCTTCATTTGAGGGAATAAGATAACTTCTTGAATAGATTCTTGTCCTGTTAATAACATAACTAATCTATCAATACCCATACCCATTCCACCTGTTGGTGGTAAACCATATTCTAGAGCTTCTACGTAATCTAAATCCATTTCAATTCATATATAATTTTTATATGCGTTTTTACATGTTTTTTCGTGTTATTTCATATTCAAAAACACATGATTTTTTAGATTTTTATACATATTTATTTCATTTTGTATGCCAAAATGTATGCCACCTTATTATTTACTTTAACGATTTATTATTTTCTTTAAAATCAAAATAAAAAACATTAGAAACACAACAGTTAATGTATAAAATATCGAATCAATTATTGTAATTTCTGAACAAAAAGAAACATTTAAATATTTAGTTAAAAGTGGTTTAACAACATATTCATATACTGGACTACTCGAAACTAATATAGCCACAATTGACAAAATATTATTTAAAGCATCTTGTTTTTTATGCTGTTGAATAGTTTTGTCTGAAACATATAATTCTATCAAATTATTAGTTGTATTAATCAACTCATCAAATTGAAATTCATTCCATAATAATTCTATTGCTTTTTTTGAAAGATACAATGCATTATATTTATAAAGATAATCCATTTTCAAGTTCAAAAGATTCTTTTTTATTGTATATAAACTTTCTAAAGATTGCTGATTCATTAAGCTTTGTTCTAAATATTTATATTTCACATGTATATGCAATATCTCATCATCTACAGCATCGGCAAATACATAACAATCTTCAATTTTGCCTACTACCATTGTCCCTGTTGTTAATGAATAATATTTATAGTCTTCATATTCACGTAAATTTCGAATTTCGATATTAGGATTTATTTTTAAATTACCTGTATAATTTAACAACAATGATTTTACTTGTTTTTCGCTAATTCCATATCCGTTAACAGCATATGTTTGACGTCCTATCCACCAGTTATTTTCTTTGGTTAAATTATATATTAATTCTAATGCTAAATCTAATAAAGATAATTTATCATTTAACTTACAATAATGCAAATTTAGTTCATCATATAACCTATCATATGATTCTTTTTTCGAAGATAGATTTAACTTATTTCTTATTTTATCCTCCATCATTATTTGATTTTTTTCTAAATGTACTTTTTTTACTAATTTTAAAAAGGTATTAAAATTTATATTATTTTTATTAGGAAATAACCTGTATTCTACAGTAATTGTATTATCATAAACTTTTATTGTAGGATATATTAGATATTCATATTCTGCTATACTTATTGGAGCAAGCATAAGATATATAGCGTGATAATTATCTTCTTCTGCTATTTTACTTCTCATTAAAAATTGACCAGCTATTTCTATAATATAATGAATATCAAACTTGCAGAAACTATTCATTTGATCCTCTTTAAGTCCACTTATTTCTCCTTTCATGGAATTATATTGGAAATTTAAATTTAAAGGAATAATTTCTAATTTATTATTTATTAATTTGTAAACTCTCATACTTGAATCTATTGCCAACTTTGCAACTCCATCATTTATCAATTCTAAAATTTTTTTATTAACATGATTTGAGTCATGAAAATAACTAGAATATCGAAAAGTTATTCTATAATCATTAACCTTTTGTTTAAACATCCTTTCTCCTTCTCATTAATTGTCTATTTTTATATTTTTCATTACACAATTTGTAATAAATTGATATATAATATATTTTTTAGTAATATAATCTTACATGGAACTATCAATAAATGGTAGGCGGTTTTTCCATTTCTTAGTCTTTTGCAGAAACGGCAGCATCTTCAAACCGTAATATCTTTATGAGAAATAAAAGGCTACTGAAGATGCTTATGGTAACATATGAGGGTTTATTCCAAGTTGTTATAATGCTTATTACATTAATCTCTTTAATTATGAAGATTTTCAAAAGAAAATAACCGCCCATTCCACTGATACGGTTATTTTCGAGTAACTTTTTTCATTGGAACAATCGCCTATCGGTAGTTCCTTTCACTTTCATTATACGCAATTATGTGATTTTTACAACAATTTTTATTATCATTTATTTTTAACTTATACTTATTGCCAATTGGAATACTTACACCTGATATCATATTAATCTCATTAGAACTTTTTGCGTTTATATATACCTTATTAATAATATAAGATTTATGAACTCGAATAAATCCTAATGGTTCTAGTTTCTCTAAAATATCTGATATTTTTTCTCTTACTTTAAATGTTGCACTTTCTGTATGAATGAGTAAATAATGGCCATAAGATTCAATATATTCAATATTTTCCGAATCAATTCTAATATTTTGATATCCTGATTTAAAATCAAGAATAACTCCTATACCTTTATTTTTATACTGTAATAATCTTATAATATTTTCTATATCTTCTTCAATACGAGGTAATCTAATAAAAGCAATGGGATTATATTCTAATAACTCAAACATATATTCGCTAGTTCCAATAAGAAATACAAATTCTACATTTTCTTTATATATATTTTCAACTTCTTGAACATCTTTCATGATTTGAATCTCTTTAAATACAATAGCATCTTTTGAATAGTTATCATCATTGATATATTCTAGTTCTTTGAAGTAAGTATTCATATGCCTTTTGATGATATTGATATATTGGTCTGCACATTTTAAGATAATTCTCATCATCTTTTCTTACCTTCTTCAATAGAATCAATATATTGTTGAAAAGCATAACTATTTTGACTTAATACAGGTCTTATATTTAACTTATCAACAATTTCGACATTATTTTCTTCTAATAATTGTAATGCAGATTCATAATCCCCTTTTTCCATTTGACCAACAGATGTTGGAAAGATTGAAAGTATTGTTCCATCCTTTAATAAGAATGTAAGCTTTAATTTATATCCCTTTTGAGCCCAACCTTGCATATGTGATACATAAGATAAGTTCAATTTAGCTATATCAGTTGTTTTCATGCATATAGCAGCAACTTCTCTATCACCCTTTAAAATACGAATGACTTCTCTAAACTGATTAAAATATCCTTGAACATGATAATAACTAATATATTGATTAGTGAACTCCAATCCCTCACCTGCTCCTATGATAGGAGTTAAAAACAACATAATGCATAAAAATATAACAATAGAAATGAACATATTTGTATAATATGATGTATTCAAATAATTTGAAACAAAACCCAAATAACCACCTATGCCAAATATTCCAAATAATGATAATAATAGATAACTTTCTGCAACACCCTTCTTTGTCATTTTTTCTCCAATTAATATTTTCTTTTCCATAATTTTCTTCCTCCTTACACTTACCATTATATTCAAAGCGAAACTTAACATAATGGGTTAGGCATGAACTTATCTTTTTATGGCATAAAATAAATTTAATAATATTTATCTTGTTATTTAATATTTTTACTACGATTTAACAAACCTTGTGTACTTCTATCACTTCACATTTAATACCATCGAATAAAATATAATAAATAGATAATTTAGTCTTATCTGTGCTAAATGACTTGACTGAATTATATAATTTACTCTCTTTTTTATCATTAGCATCAAATAAAACATGCATTGATTTAAAATCTTTATTAATAGATATTAATGTTATAAAAAAATTAGAAAAAATGATAATTTAATAATTGCGTTTATTTATATATTGTTCATCGAAATAATATTTATCTATATGATCAGCAAGTGCCAAATAGTTAGAATCTCTTTTCATTGCTAATTCTCCAATAAACTAATACTCGCTGATATCATAAACACATAAATTATTAAATGATTCTACAATATTTCGTCCATGAATATACATATGTGCTAAATACTTAAAAGAGTGTTCTCCTATACGTTTTGTTCTAGGATCAACATCATCACTAATAATTCCAAAAAGAATAACTTGCATTACTTCTACTTCATTTTTATTAACAAATTGTACTAATAATTTTAAAACTTTCGAACTAGGTAGCTGAGCCACATCACTTTCTATTTTTTTATGTTGACTACTGTAATACCTAATTCATTTGCAAGTTCTAAAATACACAATTTTCAATTTTAAAGAAAGACTATTAATATTTTCACAATTACCATTTTCTTTTCTATATTTTTTTCAATTTTTTCAATAATGAGTAAATCTACAAAATAAAACGCAAAGCAATAGAACACATATACAAACCATGCAATCATCAAAGTAATTACATTAAAAATTTCATAAAATCTAACATATACAAAGATAGGTAACAGGACAAAAATTAAAATTTAAAGACGAACTATTCTTACAATAATATTAATTCTTGCATTTTTAATCTTAACCATTAAAACATTAGAATATCTAATCACTTTTAATAATTTTTTATACGCAAAATAACAAATTCATTTATTTTATCTATCTCATTAATCTTTAAAATACTAGTTTTATAGAGATTAACACAATCTTCAATAATTCAAATCAAAACATTTTCTATAATAATCGCCCTTTTATCTATTTATTTACATTTTAATAAATCATCTAAAACAATAACTTCTGGATTTGATTGCGGTTCTTTCATGCATATTATTTCAATATTTTTAAAACAATCCTTATTTTGAATTGTAGTAAATTCTCTTTTACTTATTATGTCGTTCATATGCTTTTTTAATTCAGTTAAACTATGATTAAATAATATAAATATCCCTTTTTTATATTTGCAAGAATCTAAAAATAGTAAAAGAGTATTAAAATCTTTTGCAATTCCTGCTTTATCTATAACTCCTTTAACTTCAATTACCAAGCAATTATTATCCATAGTGCCTGGCTCATGAATAATAAAATCAGGAATTTTATTATTTTCTATTAGCTTATATCCCCTTTTATCTATTTCGGCAGAAATTTGTAAATTATTGTCTAATACTTGTTTTGTCTTATTAGCACATCTTATTTGATGATATAATTCATAACAAAAATTTCTTTCTCTTATAACACACCTGACTTTTTCAGATTCCTTCAACTCTTTTTTTGAAGGTGCACGTTCTAAATGATAATACTGACTCTCCATATTTTTAAGACTATCAATTATTAATTTTTTAATTTCACCATAATTCTCCATTTTTACCCCTCAACATTTAATTGTTTAATCTTTATCGTGTAACTAAATGTGTATCAACAATTTCATATTTTTCTGAATTAAATAACACATATGAGATTTGGGTTTTTACTCGATCAGTATTAAATGACTTTAAAGAATTAAAAAAGTTAACTTCTTTTTCATCAAGCGCATCAAATAATATAGTCATGGATTTATATGTTTTTTCAACTGATATAAATATTGTCAGTAAATGAGAAAGAAATTGTATTTGATATTCTTTAATATTGACTAACCTTTCATCTAGATTATATCTTTTTGCACAATCAACTAAAACTATATAATTAGAGTCTCTTTTTTTACTTAATTCTCCAAGAAATTGTTTATCCCCAATATCATCAACATACATCATTTTAAAGAGACTATCAACATTCCATCCTTCTAAATACATATATCCGAAATAACTGAAGGCTAATTTCATAACTTTTTTTGATTCATCATCTGCATTATCATTAATATCACCAAAGAGTATTCTACTTATAACACGAGCAGGATTTGTTTTCTCATAATCCGCGATAGCATTTAACAACTTTGAATTAGGAACTTTAGTAGAACCACCTTCTATCTTTTTAATTGAATTTATAGATATGTTTAATAAATTTGCCAATTCTAATTGAGTTAAATTATCTCTATCTCTCATCATTTTTATATACTCTTTAAAATACATAATAGCTCCCTCCAATACAAAATAGTATAAAAATATCCACAAATATATTGCATATAAGTATACCATGTGCTATATTGTAATCAAGGTATACTAATTATTTCATAATTTTATGATATTATTATACCTTATAAAGGAGGGGAAGTAAATGAAATATAATTGAATACGAAAAGACTATCTAGTCCATCGCCAAACTTTCTAGATAGTCAACCACGAAAAGAGACATGTTTTTATAATGCTCTTTCGAAGAGATTATAACAGACATTTTGTCTCCTTTCAAACCATATTTAAAGAAAGGAGTTTTTTATGCCTATTACTCAAAAAGAACTGTTAGCTACTCAATTTCAAGCCGATAAAAGAGCTTTATTCGGTGGAATTCTCAAACCGGGATTATATGTACTAGCCGGTTCAAGCAAAGTGGGTAAATCTATTATGGTCACTACAATGGCAAATTGTGTAGCACTAGGTAAAGATTTTCTCGGTAAGGCAATGCCTAAAGGCAAAGTATTATACTTTGACAACGACAATTATGATTATGAAGCAAAGAATAGAATAATTGCTCTTAAGCTTAAAGGTATTGATGATGTTTTATATGAATTCAAAGAATCCAAATCTATCTATGATATTAATGAAGCCTTAAATAATATTGAAGATATCACTTGCTATAAAATGGTCATCATTGATTCATATATTGGATTAGAAGAAGTCATTTCTACAAACGATAATTATTATGAAATTTATCCTGTTCTAAAAGAATTACGTGATTTGGTTGTAAAAAAGAACCTTGTGTGTATTATTATCCATCATACAAAAAAGGCTCAATCTAAACTTGATCAAGATAATATGCTCGGATCTAAAGCGCTATCTGGAGCAACCACTGGAACCTTATTATTATCTGTGCGTAATGAGTTTGATGTTCATGGAGAACTAAAACTTATATTAAGAAGTCATAAATCAATCATCAAAATAAGAAAAGATGAAAATAACATTAATTGGATACGAGATAATGATGAATGTTCAATTACTGAAGAAATACCTAAGAATATTCTTCTGTTAATCAATACAATTGTTGGTCTTGAAAAACATCAATTAATAGGAACTTGTCAAGAGATTGTTCAAAAGACAAAAATGGAGCTCAATCCTAATTATCTGACAAAGTATCTTAAACAAAACAAACACTATTTAGATGAAAATCACATTTCATTTACAAATGATAGAAATGGTCAAAAACGAACAATTAAGATTATCTATCATGATAATGATATAGAAAAATGACAGTATGACAGATGAATTCGGCGCCGAAATCAACTGTCATCGTGTCACAAACAGAACATTGAAAATAAAATATAAAGCCTATCGGCAATCTTTTAAAAAGAAAACCAAAAACATTGGTCTAGCAAGTTATACCAAAATGCTTACGATTTTGGAAACTTGCCCTGCCGGGGGCTTCTTGAAAGGATGAAAGATTATGGCACATGTCCAAAAAATTAAAAAGAATGGTGTCATAGGTATGGCAATCCATTGTGAAAGACGAGAAGGTTGCGAATTATCTAACCAAGACATAGATAAAAGTCGCACGCATCTCAATTATAACCTTGCACAAGATATTCAACCTATGAAACCTGAAAGATTTCTTATAAAAAGAATTGATGAGGTAAAGCATCTTAATAGAGATGATGTTGTATATATGGTTGATTGGATAGTTACACTTCCAAAAGATGTTTTACCTGAAGACACTGAACGTTTCTTTGATTACACATATCAATTTCTTGAAAACAAATACAAGAAGGAAAATGTAGTGAGTGCATGGGTGCATATGGATGAAGCAACACCTCATATACATTTTTCATTTATTCCTATTATAGAAATTGATGGAGTCGAGAGATTAAAATGTAAAGATATTCTAACAAAAAATGAACTCAAACGATTTCACCCCGATTTGTCTGCATTTCTTGAACAAAGGCTAGGATATATGCCTTCCATACAAAACAACTCCACAATCAATGGAAATCGCACAATAAAAGAACTCAAGAATCAAGAAGATCTTAGTCTTAAAAAAAGTTTAGAGAACATTCATAAGCATATAGACGCTAGTCAAGAGATTATAACAGAAGCTAATTCAATAAACTTTGACCCTGACAACTTACTCGAAAAAACAAGAACTCTCAAGAAATGTAATCATATCATTGACGAACTTAAACATAATAATAAACAATTAGAAAAAGATACTTTAACACTTTCAAAACTTGTTACAGTTCAAAAACAAGAGATTGACACTTATAGACAAATGCCACTAGCTAAACAATTAAAACAAAAAGATGAAGTTATTCATAATCTTTATGCATCTATTAACTCATTAGAAAATCAAATTAGTGATTATGAATATGATAATCAAACATTAAGGGATAATAACCGCTATTTAGATAATAAAGTTGATAGTCTTAAAAATGAATTATCAATTATTAAGACATTTATTTCATGGTTAGATTTAGATAAGATATTCCAAAAATTTAAAAATATGTTTATCCATAATAATTATGAAATGGATATTCATTCATTTAAAGAAATAAGTTTAATGGCTTTACAAAAAATATCTAAAAAAATTGAAAATATAACAGACAGGATTTCCTTCTTAGAAAAACAAAACCTACCGACAAATGAAATCATGGATCAACAAAATAATAGTCAAACAATAAAAAATATAATACGTTAGGAGTGATAAATAATATGGATGATTTAAAAATGCTTACAAGAGAAGAAGTAGCTGAATTACTTCATGTTCATGTCAATACAATATCAATGTTACGTGAAGTAGGTATAATAGATGGTATTAAGATTGGTAAAAATTATATGTTTTCACAAAAAATTATTCGTACTTTTCAAGATGACTATATTGGTTTAGATGTCAGCAATAAAGATAAAGCTATCATAAGTAAACAAACTGTTGAAAAACGTAAGCAAGATGACATCAATAAAACTAACTATCGTAATGTCCTTTTAGGAGCAACCACATAATGGCTCAACAAAAAGAAAGTAACGGAACATGGTCATTCTATGGAAAACTACCGAAAGATGAAAATGGTAAAAGAAGAAATTACAAACGTAGAGGATTCAAAAGCAAAAAAGCTGCTAAATTGGCAGAAACAGAATTCTTAAAACAATATAATCATATTTTACCAACTCGTTTAAAATTAAATGATTTGATTGTGGAGTATCATAAAGATGCTCCCAATCATATTAAATTATCCACTATTAAAGCCTATAAAAGATTTGAAAAATATATCATATCTCCTAGCTTTGGTAATCGTTATATTGATGATATAACAACAATAGAAATAACACGTTGGATTAATAACATTTCACAAAACGGTTATAATGGTCGAATCTATGGAGAATCATCAACTCGTAATATCTTATTACATCTATCTGGTTTATTCACATATGCAGTTGATCGTAATTGGTTGCAGAAAAATCCATGTCATAAAGTTAAACCACCTAAAGATCCTAACAAGGTTATAAATAAGCAATCCTGCGAAGAAAACTTTTGGGAAATAGAAGAATATAATAAGTTTATTTATACAGTTGAAGACGAATATAAAAGAGACCTTTATGAATTTATGTTTCTTACAGGTCTACGTATCGGTGAGTTCTGTGCTTTGCAATGGAAAGATGTTGATCTCATTAATAATAAACTAAGAATATCTAAATCATTAAGTGCAATTACATCAAAAATCACATCACCTAAAACCATTCGCTCAAATAGAACTATTCAATTGCCTAATAAATTAGTTGAGAAATTAAAGCTGAGATATATTATTGTATCTCAACTAGATGGTTTTAATGAAGATTACTATTTATATAAAGATCAAAATTATATTTCTATTGCTACATTTAGACGATGGTTCAATGAAGATGTTGAAAAATCTGGTGTTAAAAGAATAACAGTGCATGGGCTAAGACATTCACACGCTTCATATTTGTTATCTAATCCAATGATTTCTGAATTGTTAATTGCTGATAGATTAGGGCATAGCGTTGAAATGTTACGAAGTACTTATGCACATATTTATGAAAAAAGCAGAAAAAACCTTATAGATTTTATTGATGAATTATAAAACCCTTGAATATTGAATCAAGGGTTCTTTTATATATTATTAAAATATCTTTAAATTTGTTTTAGTTTTTTTATTTCACAAAATATTACAAATACATTAATCAAAGATACGACTTCCCACATTCAAGGCAACCACCATGTATTAGCATTTTGGTTAATTATTTGAATCAAGTAAATGATAAAAACAATACTCCACAAAATTACAAGAACATATTTCCATTGCAATTGGTTATTCTTTTCTGCCATACTTATACACACCTTTCTTAACTAAGAAAATTATATCACTTTAGCATACAAATACAAGTTCAATAAATATTTTAATGCGAATCACAAAAAGAACATATAACATAATTAGCAATATATTAACAGAACTTATAATCATTAAATACTTCTCATATATTCTACTAACATTCTATGATTTGAATATATTCATTATAAATCATCATAAATCTATCCTTATATTTATTTCCTAATGGAAGATTTATTTTCTCAATCATATTTATATCTTTTTGACTAATATTATCAATTTTATCCATATTCACAATATAAGATTTGTGTATTTGAACAAATCTGTCATCTAACAATTTTATTATTTCTTTTAATGACTTACGCAATTTTAAAGTTCTTTTTCTTGTATAGATGTAAATATAATTTCTCATTGATTCAATATAAATAATATTATCTTTTCTGATTCTATAAGTGATTAATTGACTTTTTAATATGATCATATCATCTTTGTATTTTAATTTGTTTGCATATTTTTTTAAACCATCCTTTAAATCTATTTGTAAGTTTTGATAACGTACATAATAATCAATATTGTATTTTTGATAATCATATATATCCGTTTCATTTTTTATTATAAAGAAAACAATTTCTGATTGAAAATGATTAATATATTTTATATCATTAATTATTTTTAAATCATATATGATATTTTCTTCATATACTTCACATATATTTACTGCTACATTCAATTCGTCAAAATCATTTATAAGAGTATCTAATAATTGATTTTTTAACGAAGATTGTAAAAATATATTAATCATATTTTTTCACCTCAATACTTTTAAGATGAACATACAATGATTCATTTTGTTCTAAAGACAATAAAATTTTATATGGATCATCAATAATTACATTTTTTGATTTTATATAATTAACTGCTTTTAAAAAATTATTCACTTTGTAATTTAACATTGAATCTATAGATATTTCATTTCCATCTTTTAAATAAATATCAAAATAAACCACATAAGCTTCATGGTAAATAAACAAAGCTGATGTTTTTCTATAACTTATACAAATTTTATTGATTTCTTTATAATTTATAGATAAGTTCGGTAATTTTTTAAATATATATATCCACTTTTCAAATGATGTTGTTGGTACATATACATCTATCTTCTCATCAGTAAGCTTCCAAGATGGATATATTGCAAAAGGAACTATATGATAAATAAAGTAACAAACTATAAGAATGTCAATATATATATTTATTGATTTGAACATTTGATTAACTAATCCAATAGTCATTAAATAGAATGCCCCATAAATTATTACTGGTATTATTCTAAAAAACAATGATCGATTTTCTTTTTTTACTTCAAACAGATATTTCATAAAACTCTTCCTCCTATCTACAATCATTATAAACTGTTAATTTAAAAAAATCATAGCTTAGGGATATACCCTGCCTTTTAGGGATAAAAATATAAAAAACTAAAATAATCAATTTTTATCACAGAAAATTATAATATTATAAAACCATCACAATACTTGTGTATGCCATTTGTATGCCACTTTCAAATCATATGTTTTAGACCAAGCAAAAAGCATAATCTTCTAATAATCACAAAGTCATCAAATATCACTTCATAATTTAGAAATATTATGCTTTTATTTTAACTATTCATTTAAGTTTAAAATCAAAATTATATTGATTATATCACTATTTATTACGTTGTTTCATTTGAGGGAACAAGATGACTTCTTGGATAGATTCTTGTCCTGTTAATAGCATAACTAATCTATCAATACCCATTCCCATACCACCTGTTGGAGGTAATCCATACTCCAATGCTTCTACATAATCTAGATCCATTTCGTTTGCTTCGTCATTTCCTAATTCTTTTTCTTTTAATTGATCAGCAAATCTTTCATATTGATCGATTGGATCATTTAATTCAGTAAATGCGTTAGCATATTCGTTTCCACAGATGAATAATTCAAAACGTTGTGTGAAACGTGGATCTTCTAAGTTCTTTTTAGCAAGTGGTGAGATTTCAATTGGATGACCATATACAAATGTTGGTTCAACAATTGTTTCTTCTACATATTTTTCAAAGAATTCATTGATAATATGTCCATAACCAAAATGAGCTTCTACTTCAATACCATGTTCTTCAGCTAATTTTTTAGCATCTTCAAATGACATATGTTCATTGAAATCAATACCCGTTTTTTCTTTAATAGCTTCTGTCATAGAAACACGTTTAAATCCTGGAGCTAAAGAAATATGATGTCCTTTATAATCTAATTCATAAGTTCCATTAACTTCCATAGCAGCATTAGAAATAATACCTTCAGTTAAATCCATCATACCTTCAAGATCACTAAATGCTTTATAAACTTCAATAGTAGTAAATTCAGGGTTATGAGTTCTATCCATACCTTCATTTCTGAATAAACGCCCAATTTCATAAACAGCATCCATACCACCAACAATTAATCTCTTTAAAGATAATTCAGTAGCAATACGTAAATAGAAATCAGTATCTAATGTATTATGATGTGTAACGAATGGTCTTGCAGCTGCTCCACCTAAGATTGGATTTAATACAGGTGTTTCAACTTCTACATAGTTTTTACTATCTAAATAATGTTGAATTGAACGGATGATTCTTGGTCTTGTAAACGCAATTTTTTTAGCATCTTCATTCATGATTAAGTCAACATATCTTCTTCTATATCTTTCTTCAATATCACTTAAACCATGGAATTTTTCTGGTAAAGGACGTAATGCTTTTGTTAAATGTGTATATTCACTTACTTTAATTGAACATTCTCCAGTATTTGTCATAAATACTGTACCTTTAACCCCAATAATATCTCCAATATCACCTTTTTTAACGATTTCATAAGCATCTTCACCAATAGTATCTTTTCTTACATATAATTGGATTTGTCCATCTCTATCTTGAATATGCATGAAACATACTTTACCTTTACGACGTTTAGTCATAATTCTACCAGCTACAGATACTTCAACAGCCATTTCTTCTAATTCTTCATGAGTTTTTTCACCATATTGTTCTTTAATACCTTTTGAATAAGCAGTTACATCAAATCTTTGACCAAAAGGATCAATCCCTTTATCAATAAGTTCTTGCATTTTTTCTCTACGAACAAGTTCTTGTTCACTAAACTTTCTTTCTTCCATAATTTCCTCCTAAAATATAAAAAACTCTCCATCCCATGGGACGAGAGCTAAATCGTGTTACCACCCAAATTCATTAATAGGTCACCCTATTAACCTCAATAACTATCTATTAATAGTCTTGCCTATAACGTGGCTTACGTCATCTTATCAAAACATCCAAGATGCAGCTCCTAGTCTTTATTCATAATAGTTTCATTATCTTTTCCACCAACCAAGACTCTCTTTGAATGAAGGGCTATTATTACTTATCTATTCATTGCCTTTATTTCTACTTCGTTATCTTAACTTAATTCAAATTTATTGTCAATATAAGCGATAAAATTAGTTTTAATAATGAAAAAATGCACATAAGTGCATTAATCATGAATCTTATTATTTAAAACCATTCTTACAAAATCAGGTTCAAAATGTTTAGCTCTTGATCCTGAATATCCCATATCTAATGATGAAATTTGTTTCATTTCTTCTTCATTTAATTCAAAATCA